>Ga0105359_10003192_pt1 | contig 13458 bp, 14 predicted proteins | sample GOMGulsemesocosm_6_FD_83659 | JGI IMG/M metagenome (GOLD analysis project Ga0105359, IMG submission 83659) | Methane-oxidizing microbial communities from mesocosms in the Gulf of Mexico - GOM8C Gulf of Mexico | ecosystem: Environmental > Aquatic > Marine > Cold seeps | place: Gulf of Mexico... | reverse complement strand
GTTAAATCATAACCGCCAACGGCTACTAGTCTGACAGGATCTGCACTCGGTAGTTTTCAGCAAAACCGGCTATTGTTAGAACAATAATCTGTTCCACTTTTGTAAAGGCTGTAATAACCGTCAACATCAGTAAAAGCCCAAGGTTCAAAGGGATCGAGTACATCGTCGTCATCGTAGTCGGCAAAAATGATAGCACTACTGATGAAAGGATCTATGACGGCTCCCGTGGCAATTACAGATGCTTGATTATCGTCTACGCTGTCTTGATTTTCAGGCGAGCAACCAGCTAACGCAGATATTAAACTTAAAGTTATTAAAGATTTAAGGTATTTCATTATAACTTCCTCTTTAAAATTGATTGCTAATAGCTAAATTAATGAATCCACCGCGCGTAGAAGAGTTACCGTCGATGACTGTTTTATCGAGGGAATATCCTAGCCCTAAACCAAACCATCCCCAGGTTAACTCACCCGATAAATATTTGAGTTTAGAGCCCGTTAGGTTATTTGAGTATGTTAGACGTGAATTAGGCGCATAAATAGTTTTCGTTTTATACGCTACAGATGCGGTAACCCACTGCTCATTATTTCCTACAGGAGTAACGTGATCCGACTCTAAACTAAAATCAGCACTTACTCTTTGGGAATCAGAAATATAATTAGCTTGGACTGTGGCGTAACTCGTAGCTTTAAAGGTTTCAGATAAATCAATACGACCTGAAAATGATAAGGCCGTTAAACAATTTGCTTTTGATATATCATTTGTTAAATCATTACAGTTTTTACCAAGCTCTCCATAATCAAACTCTGGTTCATTGATATTTGATAATGTCAGGCCAACGTTATAGTTTTGCGCTGACCAATAAGCAGATATATCGAGAGAGAATTGGGTTGAATCATTTTTAAAATCTTCATAATCATCTAAAAATGTATCAGATAAATCTTCGTCACCATCGGCGGTTTGAAAACCAATAACTTGTTTTGAGAGACCAATTTTTTGAATATTGATTCTGCCCCCAACGTGTAAATCACCTTGTTCAGGTTGCCAAACAAGGCGGCTATAACCAATAGAGAATTCCATCATATCAGCCACTTTTACATACCCGGCCGAATTTGTGTCTATGCTTTTCTGTACTGGGTTGTAACTTAATTCGTCATCTAAAATTTCTATGTGTGCAGTGCCATAAGCGCGAGTACTTAAGCTCAGAGCATCTTTTTCTCGCTTCCATAAGAAAGACAACGGAATTTCTAATCCGACATTAACATCGGCATAACCATCACTTCCAGCTACCGCTAATACACTATTAAACCGCTCTATGAGTGCATTGGCTTGATCTAAGGTAATATCATTACGATCGAGCTCATCAACGAGATCTTCAATGTCATCTACAAAATCAACATCCCCTATTTCTCCGCCAATACGCAATGAAGATAAATAAGAGAAACTTTTTGAAGGTTTCATATGAGCATTCATGCTGGCGACATTAACGCCATTTAAGGCATGTGTATTATGGGTTGACACACTATAACGAGAATTACCTATTTGATCGGCTTGTGCTGCTAATAAAGGAGAACAGATCAGTAGGGAGAAAGGGACAAGCTTGATATATTTCATGATAAAAATTCCTTTTACATTTTAAATGTTAATTTTTGAACGTATTCTTACACATTTAAACAATTGAACCACACTCTTCAACAGTATTAAATGAACTTATTCTTTATCATCACTGCAATTAAAAAATATGATGAATTAAAGGAAAACACATGAATACTATTAAGACCCTATCATTAGTCGTTATAACGGCACTAGGCAGCATTGCAACATCAGGTCAAGCACTAGCCAGAGATAAAGGACCACACAGCATTGGAGCACAAATATCAGGGGTGTCGGCGGAATATAAAAACTCTACTAAAGATGGAGATGGTGCTGGTCAATTATATTTACATTACAACTATGAACTAAACAAAATGTTTTCTGTTGAAGTAGGTTTAAATAACGCAACCAATATTGAAGACTGGGAATGTAACGACGATAATAAAGATAAATTTACCTGTACTAAAAATGATATTAAGTTATTTGGCATGGATGCAGACGAGCTTGAATATACTAACTTAGTGATTGCAGCGAAGGGACAGTATTCATTAACTCAGCGTAATAGTTTATACGCAAAAATTGGCGTTCAATTTTATGATTACGATATTAGTAATGATAATGAAAATGTAAAAAGCGATGATGGTGCAGGTCTATTTTTAGCGGCTGGCTGGCAGTATCAATGGGATAATGGATTCGCCTTAAATGCTGGTCTTCAAACAATGAAAATGGGCGATTTAGAGGTTGGCGGATCAACATTAGGTATGAGCTATAATTTTTAATAGCTACCAATAATCCATTGATAAAAGGCGATTTAATCGCCTTTTTAATTTCAAGTTAAATTAAATTCAGTTAAAGCAAAACACGTATTAATAAGATGCTACAGTAAATGATAATGCACCAACCAATGAAACCGACAATTATAGTTTTAAAGTCATTAGTATTTTTACTAAATGGTCTAATGATGTAATACCCTAATCTTTTGCATAGGATCTCAATAATAAAATCGACAAATATAAATCTAAATAAACTGCTGCAGGCTTCTATAACACCTTCAATCATGATGATATCTCTTTAGAAAACGTTAAAAAGCTGCTTTAAGCTCTGTACTTGCCGGCGACTCACTTCAACTTGTTCGTTAGACTTCATAATTGCGACCAAACTCCCTGTGGCCATCCCTTCTTCTAATCGTTGAATACTGTTGATACGCACTATTTCACTGCGACTCGTTTTAAAGAATTGTGCTGGATTAAGCCTTTTTTCAACGTTACTAAGTGACGAATGAATATAGGATTTACCTTGAGTTGTATAGACCGCGACGTGATTCCCGACGGATTCAAAACGTTCTATTTCTTCCAATCTAATAATGCGGCTACTATCCCCTATTTTAAGAAGCAGCCCATGGTCATCTGGTAAGTATTCAACGGTTTCTTTATCATCACTGATTAATGTACTTTGAACTCGCTGCAAAGTTTGTTCTAACCGCTGAACATTAATTGGTTTAACAATATAATCGATGGCATTTAATGAAAAAGCGTCAACAGCATGCTCATTAAATGCAGTGCAAAACACAAATTTTACATTCGGGTCTAGTTGTTGAGCGAGCTCTAATCCCGTCATTTCCGGCATTTGTATATCTAAAAAGACAAGATCAATAACATGCTTTTCTAATAATTCGACAGCTTGTTGCCCATTACTCGCTTGTGCAACGACATTAACAAAATCAAATTTGCTCAATAAACGATTAAGCTCAACGCGTGCCAATCGTTCATCATCGACTATAAGGACATTAAGCAATTGGACACTCCATTTTCACTTCAAAATAATTATCAGTTTTAGATTGCTGCCATTTATATTTTCGGCCAAACATCAATTGCATTCGCTGTTTAACGTTTTTCATACCAGTATTAGTGCCATCAGCTTGAGATTGCTTGTTAACACTATTACCCACACTTAATTGCCAATATTTATTATTAATCTTCATCGCTCTAACATTAATAACGCCAGCTTCACTATTGGGAGAAACACCATGTTTTATCGCATTTTCCACCAAAGTTAATAACGTTAGTGTTGGTAAATGTTGCGACAGCAATACATCGTCTATATCCACTTTCAACTGTAACCGCTCTTCTAAACGAATGGACTCGATGGCTAAATATCGTGAGCTAACTTGCCATTCATCTTCCAATGTCGATTTTGCTTTTAAATGCGCTTGTAAATGGGTTCTAAATAACTCAGACAACTGAGTGACAGTATCAGCCGCTTTATCTTTATCTTCATAAATAAGCGCTCGAATACTGTTGAAGGCATTAAATAAAAAATGAGGATTAAGTTGATTGGTAAGCTGTTGTATTTGAGCTTGGTGCATTTCTTTTTGTATTTGTTTACGGTGAATTTGCTGATGCCAAAATAAATAAATCATAGCCCAAAAAATAAGGGTCATAAATGTATTAAGTACCGCCCATACAGAAATTTCAACAATTGAAATATCAACTTTAGATACATCAATTTTTAAATTTTCTTTGTCGATTAGCTCTAATATTCCTATCTTTTCTATGCCATAACTTCCGGCCAACGATATAACCGAAACTATTAATATAAAAATCGAAAACCAAATAACCGATCGTGTAGTTAATGCACTATTTAATAACCGCATTTTAATATAGCTACGGATAAATAAATGCGTTACTAAGTACGCCCACACTATATCAACAAGCGTTCTAATGATTATGGGGCCATATTGTGACTCAATAGCTACGAATGCCTGATACATATAAATGGACATAGCAAAGCTAAAGAAATATCCAATAACTGTAACTACTTTGTAACTCTTAGTTGTGGTGAACACTATAGAAAGATATTCACTCCACCATTGTTTTATTGCTTCTTTATTCATAACGTAAGGCATCAACTGGGTTTAATTTCGCGGCTTTAATTGCAGGGGCTAAACCAAATATAACACCGATAGCTGTTGTAAAGCCAAACGATAATCCTATCGCCCACATAGGAACCATAACACCTGAGGAACCTGGCATAACTAACGCAACCATCGACGCTAACCCATAACCGAGCAATAGCCCTATGACACCACCCAGTAATGATAATAATAATGCCTCTATCAAAAACTGAAATAATATAAATTGCGGTGTGGCGCCTAAGGCTTTGGCAATACCAATTTCTTTAGTACGTTCGGTAACCGATACCAACATGATATTCATGATACCAATACCACCAACCAGTAAACTGATGCCTACAACACCAGAAGCAACCAAGGTAACCGACGTTGTAATATTATTAAATTGCTCTTTTGTTTTCTCAGCGCTTGAGAACTCAAAATGGTCAGCATCTTCACCACTAAGTTTGTGTTTATTACGCAGAATTTGACGAATATTATCTTTAATTACAGTTAGCTTAGCACCGGTTTTAGGTCTAAACATAATATCTATATTATCTGTGGCTCGGCTACCATTGAGTGAGCGCACAGTACTAAATGGGGCAATAATGTAATTGTCTTGATCAAAGCCAAATAAACTTCCGCGCTCTTCCGCTAAACCAATAACACGAAACCAATCACCACTAAGATTTATAAACTCACCTGTTGGATCTTCAGGCATATTAAGCTTTTTAGCGACACTTGAACCAATAAAGGCTACCCGGCGACGACGTAAATCATCACTCTCAGATAGGAATCGTCCGAGTTCAGGATAAACATGAATAACGGCTTGATAGCTACTGTCGGTACCAATAATTTGAGTTTGAGTATTGTTTCGACCATATTGCACGCTTGAGCCTAAACTAAAGGCACGCATAACTGGAGTCATGTCACTGACATTTTTAGCCTTGCCTTTTAATAATAAAAAGTCGTCATAGCTAATTTTATTACTAAAACCTAACATTTCTTGCTCAGGATTCGTGTAGGCCCGTAAGGTCACCATATCACTACCTAAGTCATCCAGTTGATCGGTAATATTTGCACTTAAGCTTTCCATGATAGCAACAACGGTAATAACGGCACCCACGCCGATAATAATACCTAGAGTCGTTAGTGCACTTCGCATACCGTGCGCCGTAATAGCTTGCATTGCGGCTTTGGAACCTTCAAAAAAAGCATGCAATAATTTACGCATGATAGGTTTCCTTGTTATTAATGATGTCACTTTCTATTTCGCCATCCACTAATCGCACAACGCGGTGACAGTGCGCTGCGATATCCGCTTCATGGGTTACTAAAATAATGGTGTGGCCTTGTTCGTGCAATTCATCAAATAAATCCATGATATCTTTCGTGGTTTTACTATCAAGGTTACCCGTTGGTTCATCCCCTAAAATAATGGCAGGATTTGTCACAAGCGCCCTTGCAATAGCAACACGTTGGCGTTGACCTCCCGAGAGCTGGTTAGGTAAGTTTTTTACCTTATCGGTCAAACCAACACGTTCTAATGCATTAAGTGCTAACTTCTTACGCTCACTATTTGGCATCATGCGATAAATAAGTGGCTGCATCACATTTTGTAGCACACTAGCACGTGGTAACAAATTAAAGCTTTGAAAAATAAAACCAACACCATAATTTCTAATTTCAGCAAGCTCAGCTTCGTTTTGACTAGCCACATCTTTATCGTCTAACCAATAATGACCATCACTTGGATTGTCTAAACAGCCCAATATGTTCATTAGAGTTGATTTACCGGAGCCCGATGGCCCCGTTATCGCAACATATTCATTACGCGTAATAGTTAAATCAACATTGCGTAATGCATAAAACGCTTCATCAGCCATATGATAACTTTTACTCACATTTTTAATGGCAATTACGGATTTTTGTTCATTGGCGGTCATGATTCCTTATCCTTTTTATGACGCAATGAACTTCCATTTTCTATATTCTTAACAACACGACTTGGTCCCGTAATAACGACACTTTCAGCCGTTAGACCACTGTTAATTTGTTGTCTAGTATCAGTCGCCATACCCACTTCAACAAACTGCTTTTTCGCTTTGTTATTCTCGATCATCCAAACGTAATTTTTTTCATCATCTTTTAAAATTGATGCAATAGGAACGCTCAAGGATTTTTCTGATTGGGCTGTAATTATTTCAGCGCGGCAACTCATGCCGGGATACAGCTCCTTACTCTCTTCTATTAAGACTTTAACGCGAAAGTATAAACCTAATCCTTGGCGTGAAGAACGTGCAGAGGTACCAATGCTAATTACACTGCCATTAAGAGCTTGTTTTGGACTTGCAGCCGCAAATACTTCGACATTCATGCCGGGTTTAACACTGGCTATATCTGCTTCGTCTACTCGAAGCTCAGCTAAAATAGTTTTAGGGTCAGCGAGAGTCATTAATGCTGATCCCACGATGTTTGTTGTACCCGCGATAACTGTTTCGCCAGGCTTAACATCAACAGCGGCAATTAAGCCCGGCATTGATGCTCTAAAGGTAGTCTTATTTAATCTATCTTGTGCAAATGCTAGGGTTGCAATATTTTGATTTAAGCGCTCTTGAGCCGCTTTAACTTTTATCTCAGCCACATTTACTTGGCTTTTAAACTGTTGTAATTCGTCAAATCCCACTAAGTTTTGCTTATATAATTTAGATTTTACTGCTAATTGACGTTTTACTTCTTTGTATTGCTCGGTTACAAATTCTATTTGAATTTTTTGAGCATTTACCGCGGCTTGGTTATTAGCCACATCCGCTGCAAATGCTGTTTGATCGAGTTGCATTAAAACTTGATTTCTTTCGACATACTCGCCTTCTTCTACCATCACTTGAGTCACAATTCCCGTGACCTCAGAACGTATTTGAATTTGAGTATTAAATATTAAATTACCTGACGCTAAAATACTGTCCGATAGCACTTCTTCGATAACTTGTTCGCTACTAACCAACAAACTTTCATGGCCACTGTTTGTTTTCTTCCATACAACCATAGCCGCAACAGCACTGATAATGGCAATTAATATAATGACTTTTTTCATTGTTTTATCCTACAACCCAATCTGTTTAATGATGTTTATGCGATGATGAACCAAACACCGAAAATAACTAATGTTGGAATAGCTGCAAAGATAACAGACTTAACCATCGACATTTTACAACAACGGTTAAAACCAACAGCGGCAATAACAATTGACCAAATAGAGAACAAGTTAAATGCTTCAGCCCATGCGTAAAGAGCATCACCAGGTAATAAGTTCATAAATAATTGGTTAACTGAAGCGTAATTAGGCATTGAAATAGGTAAATCGGCTGTTGCTGCAGTTAAAAATAACACCATGAAACCAAGTGTATTAATAATCGCTGGCATTTGAGTCCACACACTGAAAGTGAACCAATCGCCAAATTTAAAATCAGGCTTAGTTTCAGCAACTGTAGTACCAATGATTTTATAATAAAGAGCAAACAATGCAGCGATAATAGGCAGCATAATAGCCGTGCTTACTGCAGCCATAATTCCCATATATTCAGACATCATTTCAATGCCTTCTTTCATTGCTTCACGTTCAGATGCCGACATATCTCCCGCCGCCATCATCTGTTGTTCAACAATCCAATCTGGTGACATGCCGCCAAAAAACATCATTGATGCTACAGCTGTAATGGCAATAGTAATAATTAACCCCATTACACTCCATTTTTTATTGGCTTGTAAGTTATCAAAAACAGTTTTAGGTGCGACAAAAATATCAATTAATGCCATAGGTGATGAAGTACTCATAGGTAAACCCTTTTGTAGTTTTTATTAAATAATATTAAAGACTTGTTAAAAATGATGATGTCATTAAGGCAGCACTGAAACAGTTAATTGTGCTTTTAATGAACGTAGAAAGACTAACAACATCAGTCCACGTATTTAGCAGCTCAGCAGCATTCATAAATTCGATCATATTTTCATCAGACTCTTCTTTTCGGATGCTGATATATTAGTTAAATATTTAAAAGAATGGCAAAAATAATGACGAGCGGTTAATTGGAATGATTTTCGGTTGGTAAGGAGGAAACTGATGATTACGACATAAATATGCCGTAATCATTCGTCGAGGGTTAGCCAGCTTTTTTAAGCAAGCCTTTCTTCTTCATATACACTAGCAGAAGGGAGACTGCAGCAGGTGTTATACCAGAAATTCGACTAGCCATGCCTAAGGTGGCAGGACGAGCAGTTGTTAATTTAGAAACAACTTCGTTTGATAGGCCAGACACTTGGCTATAATCTAAATCGATAGGTAACAATGTGTTTTCGTTACGTTTTTGTTTTTCAACTTCATCCATTTGTCGTGCAATATAGCCAGCATATTTTATTTGAGTTTGAACTTGATAAGCAGCGTCTTCTTTTTCAAGACCCGGTCCACAACCTTCAATAGTCATTAATTGATTGTAAGTTAACTCAGGACGACGTAACAGATCTTCTAAGCTGGCTTCACGACTCATTGGTGTTTTTAATAACGTATTAAGTTGATCCGCTTGCTCACTCTTTGCTTGAACCCAATGTGTCGATAAGCGTTGTTTTTCTTGTTCAACACTCTCAACTTTTTCATTAAATAGTTGCCAACGATTGTCATCAACTAATCCAAGCTCGCGACCTTTCTCTGTTAAGCGCATATCAGCATTATCTTCACGTAACAGTAAACGGTATTCAGCTCGGCTGGTAAACATACGATAAGGTTCAGTTGTACCTAACGTAGACAAGTCGTCAATTAACACGCCCATGTAAGCTTCATTTCGTTGAGGAGACCACACATCTAGATCTTGAGACTGACGAGCAGCATTCATACCGGCTATCAATCCTTGTGCACCAGCTTCTTCATATCCCGTGGTTCCGTTAATTTGACCAGCAAAAAATAGACCTTTAATAAATTTATTTTCTAAACTTGGTTTTAAATCACGTGGATCAAAATAATCATATTCTATGGCGTAACCAGGACGTGTGATGAAGGCATTTTCAAACCCTTTCATTGAGTTTACAAGCTTAACTTGAACATCGAACGGTAAGCTGGTGGATATACCATTAGGATAAACTTCATTTGTTGTTAAACCCTCTGGTTCAACAAAAATTTGATGAGAATTTTTATCAGCAAAACGCGTAATTTTATCTTCGATTGATGGGCAATAGCGTGGACCAGTCCCTTCAATAACCCCAGTAAACATAGGACTACGATCTAAACCGTTACGAATAATGTCATGGGTTTGTTCATTCGTGTGGGTGATATAACACGGAATTTGCTCTGGATGATCAGCTTTGCTGCCAATAAACGAAAATGTAGGTAATGGCGTATCACCAGGTTGCGCTTCTAGCTTTGAAAAATCGATTGTGCGTGCATCGAGTCGGGGCGGTGTCCCTGTTTTTAAACGGCCAACACGAACCGGAAGCTCACGAAGACGATCGGCTAATTTAATTGATGCTGGATCACCAGCACGACCACCTGAATGATTTTCTAACCCGATGTGAATACAACCACCTAAAAATGTCCCTACGGTTAAAACGACAGAGCGTGCGGTGAACTTAATACCCATTTGGGTTATAACACCGATGACACAATCATTTTCAACCATTAGGTCATCACATGCTTGCTGAAAAATAGTGAGGTTAGGTTGGTTTTCTAATTTGGCTCGAACAGCGGCTTTGTACAAAGCGCGATCCGTTTGAGCACGTGTGGCACGAACCGCTGGCCCTTTGCTCGAATTTAACGTTCTAAATTGAATGCCAGACAAATCGGTCGCTTGCGCCATGTATCCGCCTAAAGCGTCAATCTCTTTGACCAAGTGCCCTTTGCCAATTCCACCAATTGCTGGATTACATGACATTTGACCAAGCGTATCGATGTTATGAGTCAACAGCAGTGTTTGCTGCCCCATGCGTGCAGAGGCTAATGCGGCTTCCGTTCCTGCATGACCACCACCAATCACTATCACATCAAACTGTTTACTAAATAACATTCTCAATACCACGATTTCTCAAAGGGCGGATATTCTACCAATTTTTCTAACGGATCTAAAACGATCATTTTCAAATGATCTTACCTATAATATATATAGAATATTAAAGATCTTTTATTATCTCTTATTATTAATGATCGCCTAGATCTGTTAGTAAGTGATCTAAGATCCTGATGATCAAGATCTTAATGATGATCATAATATGTGTAATGATCGTGATCTATCTTGGGATCAAGCTGTGTGTAAAAGAGATACTTATCCACAGGACGATCTGATATTAAAGTTATTCACTGAAAAGTAATTTTAAATCGCGTAATATACGGTAGTTATTCACAAGTTTAAATGGTTAAAAAGTGATTGATTGGATAAGTATTAATATATTAAGGCATAAAAAAAGCGAAGATCGTCACTTAAATGAGCTTCGCTTTTGTTGATCTTAGGGGGAATTTATTGTGATCTTTGCTGTATTGATCACTAATATTGATGGTTAAGTAAGCTTGTTTTTCCAACTTTCAAACCATAACTGCGCTTGATCTTCGGGTATGTCACCTTTGCTTACGTCTATTAATTCGATCGTAGAGAGTGGTTTAGCTCCTAGATCCGTTAGCATTTTATCGATCGTTTTTCCCGCCTTACAAAAGGTGTCGTAATTAGTATCTCCAAGCGCGCACACTGCAAATTGGATATTCTCTAATGCTGAAATTTCAGATATTTGTTCTACAAATAGTTGAATGTTATCAGGAAAATCTCCAGCGCCGTGCGTGGATGTACAAATGATCCATGTTTGTGATTGTGATAGATCAAAGTCCTGAAGATCGGGTGTTAAATGCTGTTTTACTTGATAGTTTTCGGGAATGAGAGTTTCTAAATGATCGGCAACATATTCACTAGAACCTAGCATGGTTCCAACAATAAAATGTAGTGGTTTCATTGGTTATCCTATTGAAAAAAAGAAGATTCATCACCGCTATAAGTGATAGAACGTAGGCAAAATTGTTGGCATTGTTGAATAAGTTTAATGCGTTCAAAGGTAGGCATTTTTCTATGTTGCCAGTGCAGGGGTATAAGCAGTGCTTCATTTAAGGTACCCATTATAGCGCTAGCAACTATATCTGCATCTTGGTTTAGAAAGCGTTGCTCTCTTATACCTTGAGTAATGATATCGCTAAATATGGTTTTAAATTGTTGCTTAAAAATGAGTCTATGTTGTTCTATTTGAGGAGATAATGGTTCTGCGAATAACGCATAAGAAAGCTTATCAGCCATAAGGGCACGTGAAAATAACTGCTCTAATGCAGTTGTGAGTTGTTCTTTTATATCGGTAGATATAGATATTTGTGCACGATCAAGCAGTAGATCTTGTTCGGTTAGTTCGCAATAAACCTGTTCTAATAAATGATCTTTACTTCGATAATGTTTATAGACAGATCCGATCGCTAAACCTGAGTTTGCTGCAACTTTGTTAATTGTTAATGAATTAAACCCCTGTGTTGCAACGATCTCTTTGGCTGCAGCTAATAATTTAGAGTGCTGCATTGCCATATGAGATCGTGTTTTTTCTGTTGATCTATAAGCCATTGATCATACCTTTAGTTATATTAGATATTGATATTTGTAGGTTAGCTTACGTGTTTATTATCATATTGTGAACATAGATTCAGCTATTTGTCTTGTTCATCTAATAAGTAATGATATTTTACTGGTAATTGCGCCAAGCCAAATTTATCAACGTATTGCTGAGCAAGTTGTGCTGCTTTTGTTGTGTTATTCAGGGTAGTTTGTTGTGCTATTTTTTTCAGTAAAGTGTGCTTAATCAACTTTATTTGGGGCTGTATTTCACGTTTTGATCGTTGCAATTCAGCCATTTTTTTACGCTCCAGAGAGGTTCTAGTTTCATTATTTACTATGGCTTTGTTCGTCGATTTTAATTGAAGAGGGGCTGGAGTTAGTAACGGCGCTGCTTGTTCATGATCATTAAGTTGCACTGGTATTGATTGGTCAATTAGAGCTTCATCAGGAGCACTCATGGGAGCTTGGGTATAATATTGTGGAAAATTTAATACTAGCAGTCCTACTAACCCAATACTCGCTGCTAACGTGAAAGGCATATATTTTTGCGTTAACCGTAAAGGTTTTTTAGTAAAAGTATCCTTAACGCTTTCTTGCGCTAACTGCGTTATTTTATTATCAACTGCAATAGGGGGCTGCTCTGTGGCCTGATGTTTATATAATTTATCAATGTCATGATCGGTCATCTCATTAATCCACCATCTTTAATGAATTTGATAAGCACTTTCTTAACGCATCGTAGGCATATCTCATGCGGCTTTTTGTTGCTTCAAGTGAACACTCTACAATATTAGCTATGTGCTGTAACGATAGGTTCGTTTCCTGTTTTAAAATAAATGTTTCTAGCTGAGCGCTTGGTAACCTTTGCAAACAATCATTAATTCTTCTCTGTTTTATATCGTTTTCAATTATTTGTTCTGGTGAATGAGCCGAGTTACCGATTGATTCATTAATATCATGTTGTTCATCTACATGACGTGTTACTAATGAAAAGTGACGTTGATGATCAACGACAACATGATGGGCGATTGTATATAACCAAGTCGTAAATTTAGCTTCTGGTTGATAACTATGTTTGCCTTTTATTAACTTGCCCCACAGTTCTTGCATCAAGTCATCAGTTAGAGTTTGATCATTGCATTGACGAAGAAAATAACGATAAGTAGAGCCCTTATGGCGGGCATATAGCAGATTAAATGCCATTAAATCACCCGCCTTAAAATCATTCATTAATTGATGGTCTGAACGTTTGATGACAAATCCTTAGTCGTTGGGCTGGTTGGTGATAGTGATTTTACTGTTCTTAGTAATTGTATAAACTCGCTCCGATAGCCGAAATTATCAACACCTTTATTC
>Ga0105359_10003182_pt1 | contig 13491 bp, 7 predicted proteins | sample GOMGulsemesocosm_6_FD_83659 | JGI IMG/M metagenome (GOLD analysis project Ga0105359, IMG submission 83659) | Methane-oxidizing microbial communities from mesocosms in the Gulf of Mexico - GOM8C Gulf of Mexico | ecosystem: Environmental > Aquatic > Marine > Cold seeps | place: Gulf of Mexico... | reverse complement strand
ATGAACTCTGGCCGTTTATTAAACTGTGAAGACGGTGCACTAGTTCCTTGTACACAACAAGGTTGTATCATTTTAGCGAAAAAGCATTTAGGTGATAACTTATCAGGTCAACATGCAGTGGTTATTGGCCGTTCAAATATTGTTGGTAAGCCTGTGGCATTATTACTTTTACAGGAAAACTGTACGGTAACAATTGCGCATTCACGCACTAAAAACTTAGCTGAAGTATGTCAGCAAGCTGACATTGTAGTTGCAGCAGTTGGCCGACCCAACTTTGTTCAGGCTGACTGGGTGAAAAAAGGTGCAACGGTAATCGATGTGGGCATTAACCGCATTGAAGATGAAAATGGCAAAGGCAAACTTGTTGGCGATGTTGACTTTGCTGCCGTTGAAAGTGTTTGCGGTGCAATAACACCTGTTCCAGGTGGAGTTGGACCAATGACTATTGCTTGCCTATTGAAAAATACTGTTGAAGCAGCAAGAGCTAACGCTTAATTTAAGCTAAAGCTACATAGCAGAACATAAAAAAACCAATAACTCGTTATTGGTTTTTTTATGTTTGGAATTACACTAGCAACATAGGTAATATCTTGAAAATAAGGTTAATTTAATCCTGCTCAGTTTTGCTAAATGAGTCAATAAAAGATTGTAACCCCTCTTGTACCAAGTCATAAGTTTTATCAATATTGATAGCAATATCACCATCAAGTACTTTTAAGCCTTCGAGTATATCCTTAGCTTCACCAAAACCTTGTTCAATACCACCACCAATAATATCGACAAAAGAAGCTAACAACTCATCTTCCCCCATTTCAGGGTGCTGCTCTTTATATGAGCTAAACATCTGAGTACTAAAAGTTACAATTCGCTCAGCTGTTGCCTCAGGGCTGAAATCAATGCCCGATTCATAAGCACCTTCAACACTACTCTCAACACCTCCCGCTTGAAGTGCCTCATTAATTCCCTGTAGCGCTGCTTTTAATACTAATGATAACGGCTGATCACCAATAGAGTTACTAAATTTTAATGTTGATTCGATAATTGCAGCATTAAGTTGTTTTTTTTGAGTGACATGAATAGGCTCTTGTACTTCAGTCGCCTTTTTCTCATGTGCAAGCTCTGACACTTGCTGTCCCATAGGACCATTTTCTTTTTTGTCCGCTGCCTTTGCTAAGGAACGCACATCTTGGCCAAATGTGCCATTAGGGTTAATTGGTGAAGTCATGATACCTATCTCTGTTTATCAAAGCCTATATTAAAATATCGGCAAAATGGAGTATAACTTAAGTGATAATTTGTATATATTTTAGGCTAGAAAATATTATATTTTCATTGTTTCTATGTCAGTTGTTTTTACTGCATTTTTCAGCACCTGGCATATGCAAGGACAAAAAAACTAAACAAGTATCAAGCGATAAGAGTAGTGCAGAACAGCTATGTTCCTATTGATTATGTAATTAAATGATAAACAACTAAATTTACGCTGGTCTCATTTGTTATTTCAGTTAAAATGCTCTGAAGTAACATTAATAAAACCTATTTCCTTGAATCTATTTTCTCGCTCACCAACAATACCCTCATTCATTAGTATTGCTCTTTTTATTATCTCTTTTTATAGCGTTCCTGCCCAAAGCAATGATAACAATAACCAAGTGAGCAAAGACAAAATCATTTGGTTAGTGGAGGACAAGATTGAAAATATAGACCTGTTAACTAAAAACTCTCCTAAATCTTCAACCGCCTCCTATATTGAAAATGTAATTATTCAACAATTAACAAATTATAATTTGAAGATAGAGCGAGTTACCGCTAGCCGAATGAATCGATTACTTAAAACTAAAGAGAATATTTGTGTGGCAAATAGAGCAAAAACACAAAAGCGAAAAGAATATTCACTGTTTTCAGATCCTCAAAGTTTTTACCTGACCCATAAACTATATCGTTTTAATCAAAATTCAGCTTTGCCTAATCAATTATTTAATGCAAAAGGAGAAATCAAAGACCTCGCTAGTCTATTTAAGGTATTACCGACAAAAACAATGGGCCTTGCACAAGACGTCTCTTTTGGTAGTTTTCTCGACCAACAAATAAAACAAATAAATCCGACAAATATTTATTATCGTGGCGGTAATCAAAGGGTACTAGCTTTAGCGTCTATGTTGTATAAATCACGAGTTGATTTTGTTCTTGCCTTACCGGTAGACATAACCCCAAATGAAACACAAAAGCCCCTGATAGAACAATATACTATTGCTGGAGCTCCCCCTTATCTGGTTGCACGTTTCAATTGCTCAAAGAGTCACTTAGGCCAGTTAGCCCTTAACGATATTAATAAAATATTATCCAAACTTTATCAAACTGAAGACTACTATCTAGCACATAAAAAATGGTTTTCAGATAAACAACTTACAGATTTACAGAGTTTTCTCGCTAAAAACTTCTCTGAAAAACGTTATATCAATCCAACTAAATAGCGATCAATTTATCTGATTACTACACGCTGCCTGCTTAGGAGATTGAGCTTTTGGCTAACCTAATACAAACATGGCGTGAAATAGCTTAAACCTGTTCCAATTGACTTTAATTTCATCGAGCTAATTCCCAACATAGCTCTGTAATATGTTACTAAACTTTTCTCCACCACTTTTTGCATTGCTTATTAGCTGTAGGCTCGCTAGTCTATTAACTAGTCTACATAATAAAAACAATTTAAATCATGCCTTTATTTTTGAAAAAAACATTACTACTTAGCTGCTTATTCCCCTTTATTTTGCCTATTGGGTTATTTGCTCAAAGCAATGAATTAGGCACGCTACCTCCTCCAAGAAAACTCACTGAAGCACAGTCAGAGGTTGCTTCGAAAAACTATCAAAAGTACTGTTCGTTATGCCATGGCGCAGACCGACAAGGTCATGTAAATGATCACGCGCCATCACTGCGCAGTAAAAGCTTATTTGAATCAGGTGTTCCTCACGCTATTTTAAGACCTATGTCATATGGTAGAAAAGACACAGCCATGGGCGGTTACCTTGATGAAGTAGGTGGACCTATGACTCTCGATGAAACATGGGATTTAACCTATTGGCTATTTGAACAAGCAGGTTATGAGCGACTAAAATTATCAACTAAGCCTGTTCATGGTGATATTAAACGTGGTGAACAAGTTTATTTAGCAAATTGTACAACTTGTCATGGTGTTAAGGGTGAAGGAGTAACTGCTCCTGCTATAGCTAATCAATCAGCCCTTGCCCACAACACTGATGAATTTATTCGCCATGCAATTCAAAATGGTCGACAAGATACACCAATGCAACCCTTTAAAGACAAACTCTCTGCACAAGACATTAACAATGTCACCGCTTTTTTACGTAGCAAAGCACTCGGCTGGAAAGAAGAAAGAACCATACTTAAAGCACTACCAACTCCTGAGCAATACGTTATCAATAAAAAGGGAGATGACCCAAACTTTTCACTACAAGACGGCATGTATGTCTCATCAAAAGATTTAAATGCGGCGTTATTGGCAAAAAACAAAATGGTATTGCTTGATACACGTGTCCCCTCCGTTTGGCAAACAGCACATATAGAAGGATCTATTCCCTTTCCATACTATGCAGACCTAGATGACACTGTGGCTGGAATTCCAAAAGATGTGCAAATTATTGCTTATTGTTCATGTCCACGTGCAGCTGCAGATTACACCATAAAAAAACTAAGAGACCGTGGTTACACCCGTACTGCCGTTTTATGGGAAGGTATATTTGGTTGGATGAATTTAGGTTATCCGGTAATGCGAGGCGATATTGAAGGTGTAGAAGACTAAAAGGGTTATATAAGATTATTACTATTGATGATCACTTATTACTCAACCTTTTCGTGACTTAACTGAAATCTAAATAATCAGGATTATCATATTGGTCAAAAACTGATATGCTGAATTAAATTTTGTTGTTTGAACACCTCACTGAAAGGTTTTATTTTTGCCAGATACTCCAGATAAAATAAATATCGAAGATGAGGAGTTTAAGCAACCTCATGTGGTTTCTTTATTTGCCTTAGTCGGTTTTGCAATCACTGCGATAATGGGTTCAATTGCGCTATTTAATCAAAACTACACTCTCGCCGGTACACTATTTTTTGCCAGTTTCATTTATTTTTGCGGCTATTATGCCTATAAAAAATTCAGCAATAAAAGAATAAGCTCCTCAATAATTCTATATTCGCTCTATATTTTAATGCTTTACCTTGTGTTTACTGGGGGGGTGGCTCAAACAGGTCCTTTATGGGTATTTATAGTTGCACCGGTTTCTGTGTTTATTCATGGGCTAAAACGTGGCTTATTTGATATTGTTATTTTTGTAGCTCTTATGACTATAATAATGTTTGTACCTACCGACTTTATTGCCCATGCTGTATATAGTACTGAGTTTAAATTACGATTAACATACTCGTTTTTAACGGTGACATTTCTGTCTGCCTTGTATGAATACTCAAGACAAAAATCCTATAACCATGCTCTAGAGTTAAGCCGAAAATATCAACAACTCGCCCACTCAGATCCCTTAACTAAACTATCTAACCGCCGAGATGCCCTTAGTATTTTAAAACAAGAAAAAGCACGGATATCACGCAGCCAAGAGCCTATGTCTATTATTTTATGTGATGTAGACCACTTTAAGAAAATAAATGATCGCTATGGCCATAATGCTGGTGATGCAGTTTTAATCGATCTTGCTAAAACATTTACCCATCATATTCGAGAACAAGATTGTGTCGCTCGCTGGGGCGGTGAAGAGTTCCTTTTTATATTACCGCAAACACAGGCAATGAATGCCAAGATTCTTGCAGAAAAGATACAAGAAAAACTGCAAAAACACTTGGTTATTTATGATGGTAATGAGATTAAAGTAACAGTAAGTATGGGCATTGAACAACTCAAAAAAGACCAAAGCATTGATGAGGTAATCAACAGTGCAGACAAATACCTATATCAGGCAAAAAATGCCGGTAGAAATCAAATATTCCCTTAGCTTTAAGAATACTAACTGAAAAAGGGACAAGGTTAATTTATTAGCCAAAATAAAAACACCACGACAAGCGTGGTGTTTTATCAAGGTAGCTGCAATGCATAAACTATGCTGTTGCTTTTAAAGTATCAGTTAAAAATATTACTTAAATACCTTACTTAAAGACTTTATCAACCGCAATAACTTCAACATTTTTAGCTGGTAGTGTTAACTTATAGCTTTCGATAATTTTATCGGTTGCTAACAGCTCTGCCGGTTTTTCACTGTTGTATTTCAACGGTGATACTTGCTCTGACAATAAGCGTTTTTTCATATCTGTACCATCGCCTGAGATGAAAACATAATGAATATCATCAGTTTGTAAGTTCTCTTTAATTACGCGATTAACATCAGCTAGTGATAATTTGGCAAACTCACCACGTACATACTTAACAAACTCTTCGGTTTGATAAAACTCACTATCAAGTGCATAGCCTAATTGCTGATCTTGGCTAGCAACTAATTGCGGCGCATAGTTAGTTAAATAATTACGTGTTGCCTGAAAGTCTTTATCGCTCATGCCATTTTCAATCAACTTATCCAACTCATATAGCGCTGCACGAGATGCAAAATGTGCATCATTATTTGAACGTAGTGGTCGTAGCCATACTTGGAAGATTTGGCTAGAACGACCTAAGTTTGCATCAGGTTTAGTTTGGTACATACCACGTGGAAAGTACTCAATATAAGAATAATCACCATAGTTCATACCACGTGCTTGACGTATTTGCTGATACAAATAGCTGTTAGAGCTACGATGTTCACCAAAGTACGAACGCACTAACCAAAGTGCAGCCCAGTCTTTGTCACTGCGGATAGTATCAATTGGGAAGCCAAAAGAAACGGCAGTAGATTGAGCATTCTTTTCAACTATTGTTGCATGATGACCTTTTAATACCGGTGCTTTAGTAATAGTTAAACGCTTTTCATCACCTTTAGGCAATGCTGATAAGTCAGTCATTAACTGTGCTTTTAAAGCACTCGACATAGCACCAGTAATACCTAAGTTTAACTTCGCTTGGGTAAGTTGGTCTTTGTAGAAAGCTTTAACATCGTCAAGGGTGATTGTTTTTAGGTCAGATAAATCACCGCTATTAAAGTTCTCATATACATGGCCCTGATAAAGTTTGCTATAGAGCACCTCTTTACCTAGCTCTTCATCATTAGACGATTTAAGCCCGGACTTAATGCCATCAATTAACTCTTTTTTCAAGCGCTTAAAGTCATCTTCACGCCAACCTGGATTTAATAATTGATCACTGATCAATTGATACCATTGATCAGCATTGTCTTTATGAACACGACCAGTAAATGACATCATCTCTTTATCAAGCTGGGATGAAAATCGTCCAGCTAAAGGATATAAACCTTTTTGAATATCTTTATAGCTGCGTGTTTGTGAGCCGCCTTGGGTTAACATACGCGCTGTTAATGCCGCGACACCTTTTTTGCCCACGGGATCTGCTGCTGCACCGGTATAAAATAGGAAGTTAACATCAATGAGTGGCGAATCATTAGTTTTATCTAAAACTGAAAATAGTGGAGCGCTAGGGTTTGCCTTTTGCTTCTCTATTTTGGCAACTGCGCCGTTTAAGTCAACTTCTTGTTCAAAGTCAGCAATTTTATCTAATGCTGATAAGGTAACCGTGGTACGGTTTTCATCAATGAAATATTGATTGGCGATATCTTTGATATCTTGTGCTGAAACATTATCAAAGCTGTTATATAAGTAGTTAATCGTTTCAGGATCACGATCAAAGTGCATATAACTAGCCAGTGTTGACGCGATTGACTCTGAAGAATCTAAGCTATTAACAAAACTATATTTTAAGTTAGATTTTAAGTTATCAAGCTTTTGTGCTGAAACTAACTCAGTACGTGCTTGCGCATAAGTATGATTCACCGCATCACGAACGATAGCTAAATCTTTTTCCTCATTAACTTTGATAAAGACATGGCGCAAACCTGCATCTTTTGTTGCGGGGTTATAGTTAAACATTTGACTCGCCAACTGCTTATCTACGACCAACTCTTGATATAAAGCTGAGTTATTTGAGAAATATAATTCAGAAACTAAATCTAAGGCAGCGCGATCTTTTTCCTTAGGTTGCCAGTTCGAGCCTTTATAAGAAACTAATAACCAATGTCCCGGTAAACCATCAAATTTTTCATGGACGTACTTGGCCGCTTCTTGCTTTGGCTCTGGGGTAATTTCATTAACAAAGTCACCTTTTTGCCAGCTGCCCCAGTGTTTCTCTACCATAGCCATAGTTGCTTGTGGCTCTACATCACCAACAATCACTAACGACACATATTCAGGCTTGTAAAACTGTTTAAAGAATTTTTCACCATAAGCAATTTGCTTAGGCATTGCTTCAACATCTTCAAAGAAGCCCATAGTGGTATGTTTATAAGTATGTGTATCAAATGCTTCTTTGCGAACAGCCGCTAATAACTTGCGAACTGGACTAGCATTATTTTTTAAGTACTCACCCTTTACCGTTAATGCTTCGGTTTTAAACTGTGCATCTGTGTAGGTAAGGTTTTTAAAGTGATCTGCTTGAATTTCTAATACTTTATCTAAATGATCTTTAGAAAAATCTAAGTGATAGTTAGTGTAATCGTTAGTGGTATATGCGCCATTATCAACACCAGCATTTTTAAATAAATCGGAGTATACTGCCTGTGGATATTTATCAGAGCCTTTAAACATCATATGTTCAAAGAAATGCGCAAAACCTGTTTTACCTACTTCATTTTCATCACGAGAGCCCACTGAAACAGGTATTTGTACTGAAACAAGATCTGGGTAGTCAGTTTTTACCACTAATACACGTAAACCATTATCGAGTTCTTTAAATAAGTACTTTTGGCTAAAAACTTTATTTTCACTACTTGCAGATGATTGAGCTGACGAGCTATTGCTAGAATCTGAGCTTGTTGCCATACAAGCAGATAAGGTTAAACTTGCCGCTATTACCGCCGCCAAATATTGCTTTTTCATGTTACTTTTCATCATTACTCCCTATATTATTTATCGCTATATTTTATGTAAATCTGAAAGATTTTTCATTAATCTTATTAGTAAAAGCTAAGGCATCATGTAACAAATTAGTTACACAGGTGATTAATGATACTTAAAGAGCGGACGATTACTTGTCATTGCGGTGGTTATGACATGAAATGATAATGACAAGCCTCTCCCATTTTTACCTCTCACTTTTCTCTCTGTGAATCCATATCAGATCAACAAATAGAGTAAAAGCTCACTTTTTGAACATCAATGTGCAAAACCCTAGACTAATTGCTAAGCCTTACCGGCTCTTTGTTATTAGCTACCCATACAGCGTTGAGATAAAATATCTACAACTTCAATGATTTAGTAAGCAAAGAAAAGGAACCGTTATGGGCAATACTTCTGACCCCACACATGAGCAACAAGGTGGGCATGAACTAAGTGGAGAAGAGCTTAGTTACCAGCAAAAACATAAGCCAAGTTCAGATTTTAATACGCGTGAAGAGTATTTAGAACACGAATTGCAAATAATGGCACCTAAGCGTTGGCGACCTAACTTACCTTTTAAAGATTACCGGTTTGAGATTGAAGATACCATTCCAGCAATGGCGGCAACAATCGGAAAAATAGTCATGGTGGGCGCCATAGCAGCCACCTTTGCTGGCTCTTTAGGTCTTGATGAAGGTTTTATTTTAGAAAACGTTCGTTATGAATTACTTATTGTTTCTTTGTTCATCATTCTTTTTTCAGGCTTTTTATTGCCCACAGCTAACCTAGCAGGTACACATGGCCCTTTAATTCCACTTATTCCTATTGTGGTTGCCGCAGGTGGTCACCCAATGGCGTTTGGTTTGCTCATTGGTATATTTGGCCTGTTGCTGGCTATTAGCAAAGGCGGCAGCATGCTGGCAAACCTCACCAGTAAAGGCGTTTGTGGAGGTTTATTATTATACCTCGGGTTTGTAGGCACCATTTCACAAGTTAAGAAACTGTTCGCTTGGGCTGAAGGGATAGGCATGAGCCACATCGCCTTTATCGTTATTTTTTGTACCATCATTTTATACGCCTTACTTGAACATTGGCGTAAGCGTTGGTTAGCAGTACCCTTGAGTTGTTTACTTGGTGGTACACTTGCCTTTGCTTTAGGTGCTCCTTTTGAATTTCATACAGGCCCAGGTTTACCTAACTTGAGTCCTATGTATTGGTGGGGTGAAAATACCGGTTGGATGCTTGGCTTACCAACCATTGAGAGTTTTATTGTGGTACTACCATTTGCAATTTTAGCCGTAGCAATGTGGTCTCCAGATTTCTTAGGGCATCAAGTATTTCAAAAAATCAGTTACCCTGAGCGTACTGAAAAAGTACACATGAACATTGACGATACCATGACTAGTGCCTCTATTCGCCAAACGTTTGGCTCTCTTTTAGGTGGTACTAACTTTACCTCATCTTGGGGTACATACCTTGTGCCAGCGGCTATAGCTAAACGCCCTATTCCAGCTGGCGCCTTACTCACTGCGTTGTTTTGTATTATAGCGGCGGTATGGGGTTATCCAATGGATTTGGCAATATGGCAACCTGTACTTTGTGTCGCCTTAATCGTTGGAGTATTTATTCCATTACTTGAAGCTGGCATGGAGATGACCCGAGAAGGTAAAACAACGCAATCCGCAGCAATTGTGGTATTTTCTTCTGCACTGGTTAATCCTGCATTTGGTTGGGCGCTTACTATGTTGCTAGATAACCTTGGTTTAATTGGTTGTAAAGAGCGTAGCTCAAAGTTAAGTAAGATGAGTCGTTGGATCCTGCCAAGTATTATGTTTGTGGTGTTAACCGGGGTAATGGCACTAGTAGGCTTACTACCAGGTATTCCACCATTAATTACAAGCTTGAGGTAGTAACTATTCATAGTTATAAGTAAAGCAAGGGCGCTATGTACGCCCTTGCTATTTAGCGTGAGTGCAACTTAGTCTATTCATAGGCAGAATAAATAGTGAGGTTTGTATTGAGTTAAACCTAATCAACTCGTTTCTAACACCTCTTCATTAAGCACGTCTAAAAGCCCAGCTAACTCTACAGACAACTCATCACTTAACGATAAAACAGATTGATGCTGTACTTTATCAGAATTCAAAGCTCGCTCTAACTGTGCAGCTTTTTCTTGTACACGATAAATTTGCTAAATTCTAGCTACCTCCTCACAAAAGAGCCCCCTTGGTCAGGACTCCTCTAGCAAAATATGCCCTCCACTCTCATCCGTTCAGGTATTGACTGTACTTATTTAGACATTCCCCCCTTAAAGAAGGCGACAATAAAGAGCATGGTTAATTCAGACACCATAGTTGAATTCTGCATCTTCATTTTACTTGGCTATAAAGGTGTTATTAGTAATGCGGGGGAAACAAACAAATTAAGGGCTCATTTCTTTTTTATTGATAAATTCGTAAAAACATAATTAATATCTATAATTAGCCATATTCGACCCAAAAGGAATTCCGAGAACATGGCAAAACTGAATAAAAGCAATGTTCTGATTGTTGACGACGTTACTAGTCAACGCAATGTTCTTCAGCAAATACTCTCACCTTTGGATATTACAATCATTCAGGCATCTTCAGGAAGAGAAGCACTCAAAAAAGTGCTTCGTTATGATTTTGCGGTCATTTTAATGGACATTGAAATGCCTGGAATGAAGGGTTATGAAGTTGTCAGCCTTATTCATAACAAACCAAAGTTTAAACATATCCCTATTGTGATGGTCACAGGCAATGATAGAAACAGTGAAGCACTAAATAAATCTTATGAAGCAGGTGCTGTTGATTTTGTTACCAAGCCCGTAAATAACACCATACTCATTCATAAAATTGCACAGTTTATTGCTCTGGATGAGCACCGCCGGCTTGCTGAGGACTCTACAGCTCGATTAAACATATTACTCAATAGTGTCAGTGAGGGAATTTTAGGCATTGATTTGGATGGTAAAATTACTTTTGCCAACCCAAAAGCCTCTGAGTTACTGGCTATAGATGCTGAGATAAAGACAGAGAAATTACAAGATTTCCTTGTATTGCAAAGCCAGAGCACAATCCCTCCTCCTGAGTACAGTGACTCTAATCGAGAGTTGACAGATTTACTATTCTCCAAATTTTATAACGCTACCCGCTTAGGCCGGGAGAAGTTAAAGGGCTGTGGTAATTGGCAGTCTTTACACGGAAAAAAATTTCATGCTGATTACTCTTGTGACATTACTAGAGATCTTAACGGGGAAATTAATGGTGCGGTTTTAACCTTTAATGATACTACTGAAGAGAAAGAGACAGAAGAAAAGCTACTGCACTTAGCCAATTTTGATTACTTAACAAACATTTCAAATCGTGCATATTTTCATGATACGTTAAAAACATCTATCGCAAGGGTAAAACGCTCTAATGCAACACTCGCAGTGATGTTTCTAGATATTGACCATTTTAAATTTATTAATGATCAATATGGACATGACATTGGTGATCTATTACTGCAAAACATTAGTCATAAATTGTCTGATATTTTGAGGGAAGATGACCTTATTTCTCGTATGGGCGGTGATGAATTTGCCATTATTCTACAAGATATACCAACCAATACTAGCGTTATAAATGTTGCACAAAAAATCCTAAAGTCGGTATCATCCCCCTGTGAACTTAATGGCATAAAAATTGAAGTCAGCACCAGCATTGGTATTGCTTTATATGACCCTGATTCAATGACTATGGACGACCTTTTAAAAGCAGCTGACACTGCCATGTATGAAGCAAAGTCTGAAGGACGTAATAACTTCCAGTTTTTTGCCCGACCAATGCAGGAAAAAGCAGAACAAAACCAACGTGTTCAAATGCTACTTTCTAAAGCCATATCAAATAATGAATTAACAATACTTTATCAACCTAAAGTATCCTTGCAGCAAAAAAGAATGGTTGGATGTGAAGCATTAATACGTTGGTTTCCTGAAGAGGGAGGCATGATCCCTCCAGATGTATTTATTCCAATATCCGAACAAACAGGCCAGATTATTGAACTTGGAAATTGGATTTTAGATCAAGTTTGTCAGCAAATATCATACTGGCAAACACTGCCCTACTTTGAAGGCATGGTGACTGCCATTAATGTCTCTGTTCGCCAATTAGGAACAAGTGAATTTAGAAAGAATCTCATTGATGCTATGAATAAACATGGCATAAAGCCTGAATATGTAGAAATAGAAGTAACTGAAACAGCAACATTTGACGACCATAATATATTTTTCTCTGAACTTGATAAAATTCATGCGCTAGGTGTGAAAATTTCTATTGATGATTTTGGTACAGGTCACTCTTCTCTTGATTACCTTAGAAAAATGCCGGTGGACATTATCAAAATTGACCGTAGCTTTATAAAAGATATTGGTATGGATGAGCAAGATGAAGAGCTTATTCGCACTATTTTAGCAATATCAAAAACAATGTCTATTCAAGTTATTGCCGAAGGTGCAGAAACCGTAGAACAGTTAGATTTTTTAGAAAAAAATCAAGTTGACAACATACAAGGTTATTATTTTTCAAAACCAATTTCGGCTGAAGACATTAGTGAAGTACTAAATAATAACAATAACTTCTATGCCCAGCAGTTTAAGACTTTTGAAAATCACAAGGCAATGATGTAATGCTTAAAACACATTATTGCAGTAAGATTAAAATCGTCTCCTTCATCCCTTCACATTAAATATTACTTTTTATTTTTAGTTAATTAATAGCCACAAACTAAACTGCACGATTAAACGTGCCGGTTTACCGCTATCAGTTATTCATTAAAGGCCATATTCTTTAATTTTGAGCTCATTACCAACCTCACTATAAACATCACATGTTAACTCAGCCAATAAACCATCCCACAACATTAGTGATAAGTTTTGGTAAAAAGCCTAATGGTTCAACAATCAATCCGTCCAGAGATATTTTTTCTGGGGTCTCAGTTTTTTGTAATTTTTCATTTAAAGCAATTAAGTCCCTTGGCATAAGTACCAACGAAGCTTCTTGTGGTTGGTAAATAGTTCCTACTTCATAGTATTCTCCAATCCTACTCTTCTTTTCAATATGAGCACCTAAAATAGCACTAACTGAGTGAGAGTTAGAAAATGATACTAAACGAGCGATACTATCTTTGTATGCATCCCAATCTTTAACATAGACATAACCTGGATAGAAAGTATCACCGCTAAGCAGCCACTTGGTTTGTGCATCGTAAACGGCAATAGCTTCATCTTGGTGCCCAGGGGTTTGAATAATGGTAATACTGCGCCCGCCAAGCTCAAGGGCGATTTGTTGATTCAATCCTTTGTCAAAAGCGAAAAAGTCGTCAACAACTTCACTGTTTGCTGCCACCACGGTGACATTT
>Ga0105359_10003181_pt1 | contig 13491 bp, 2 predicted proteins | sample GOMGulsemesocosm_6_FD_83659 | JGI IMG/M metagenome (GOLD analysis project Ga0105359, IMG submission 83659) | Methane-oxidizing microbial communities from mesocosms in the Gulf of Mexico - GOM8C Gulf of Mexico | ecosystem: Environmental > Aquatic > Marine > Cold seeps | place: Gulf of Mexico... | reverse complement strand
CAGCCTGCCCATCCTTGTTGATTAATTCACTCTGTGCTGCATACTCCATGTTTATATTTGTATACGTCGAGATTTTATTATTTTCATTTTGTTCATCAATCATCACGGTTATCCTGCCTGACGTTTACTTTGTTTTGTACGGTTTCGCTTACTGCGGCGTAAACAGCGCCATGCTATTTTGCGCAGGTCCTCATCAAGTGAATCATTATTCGCAATTTCGACTAATGCATGTTCACTTTCAATCGTTGCAATTTGTGATAAACCTTCAATAGCGACTTGCTGTGTTGCTTCTTCAAGACTATTGTTTATCGCCGTCGTAACCAAGGCTTCAACATGTTGATTATCAATCACTTGTGATAAAACACTAGATTGAAGATGGGCATCATTTAATGCAGTCATATTGACGTCTTGCATATAAACTTGGCGGGTTAATGTTTGATATACCTGGCGGTCAGCAATAACCTGACCCGCAAATGATTTGATGTCGATTATATGAGATTGTTGCTCAAGTATTTTTGCCACGAATGCACGTATACCTTGATCTGCGTCGGTCAATGCAGTCGTCAGTATGCCTAGGGCTGAGTCATGTTTTATCTGACTTAGCGCTGTAAACGCGCTCATTCTGATCCCTCTACTTTCACTATCATTCACATTAATTTGAGTAAATGTTGCAACTGAATTAAAGGCACAATTAAGCTTGCCACTACACCAAAGCAACCGTTGTAATGTTTCGGTGATCCCTTTGTATGATTGTTCCTCGCGCAAGGTGCGAGCTGCGGTATCAATCAACACAAGTTTATCCCACTGTTCACGCCAATAAACGAAAGCAGCTTCAAGCGCTTTGATTAGATTTTCAATAAGTGATGGGGGCGGTTTAGGATGTTCGCTGCTGTAACCTAAAATTGTTGCAGCAATATCAACCTGGGCATAATGCTGACTAGATAAGCATGTAATTGCTGGCTCGATTGGTAACGGGGTTTGCTTCAATAAATGTGCAGACAACTGATGTTGAACTTTCGCATGACAATGGGGATATACCTTCAATATGCTATCAATAGAACCGTCATTAATCACACGTTTAAGGGCAATGGTAATAGCACACGTAATATGTTCGAATTGTCCGCCACAACGTAATAATGCATAGTCAGGGGATACGTCAGATTCACCAAATAATCGTCGAGCGCTAGTCAGTGCACTCAACCCCCAGTCTTCTTCATTTGCATCTTCTTCGGCAAGCACTCGCAGTAATAAATCACGGGTTGCTGGATCATCGTCATACCCCAAGGTATCTAAGGCTACGGCACGATAATAATTATTAACATCTTCAGCTTGCTGGTGGATTAACTTCCAACCTGCGTCAGAATTAAAATAACGTAACCCACGAATGACACTTTGCTTAACGCCATAAGTGTCACTATTAATCAGTATTTTGAATGTTGTAAATATATCATCATGCTTGTCAGTATGACCAAGGTGACCTATCGCTTCTGCAGCATATGCTTGCAATGCATGTTCGTTGTCATTGACTATGTGCAAAATACAATCAAGCGCACGTGCATCGCCGAGTTCACCCAAAGCATATACAGCGCGTTTCCTCAGGTTAATATCAGAAAGCGTATCGACACTCGCAAGCAATATGCCAATCCCCTGCGCATTACCCAGTAACCCTAATCCTTCCGCCGCTATAAATTGTGTTTCGGGATCTTTATGCTGGAGTGCAGAAAGCACCGCGTCAATACTCCCCTTACGATACCTTGCTCGCCATGCAACAGCATATACAGCTTTACGGCGGTTATGATCGTCGCAGTGCTTCGTTAATGTATTTAATATGTCATTAACAGCCTGACTTTGAGACCAGCGAGCATCATCAAGTAAACTATAAATATTGTCGGTTTGCCCCAGTTCTAAACATCTAACAAGAATGGCGTTAAGCACAGAGTCATGACGTGGTGATTGCCTTTCCATCCATACTAGATCTGAATCACCGTCCCTTGAATTTTCTATATATTGATCAAAGCCACTAATACAAACCAGTGCAGAATACGCATCGTCACACCAATCTTTGTTCTCTAGCATCGTCAATAAGCGAGGTACAAAACGAACATCTCTAAAATCACCAATGATTTCAAAAACATCGTCGTCATTAATGCCCTGCCCTGCTTTATTCTCAATATAGTCAAGTAATGCATACCCACTTTCTACATCGCCTAGAGACTGAAACTGCCTTATAGCACGACGTTCTTGGCGATTATTCCTTGCTTGTTGCAAGCTTAAAATTAATGAGGGCAATACCATACTGTCTTTTTTAACGACCAGCACACTAATACAATGTGCTCTTGTTTCGGCATAACGTGACGTTAGTACGCTATAAAGTAGTTTCTTAACCTTTGGATTATCATAGTCCTCACTCAACCAGTCGATAGCACGCTCACGTACAAGGTTGTTCACTGCATCAAGTGCTTGTCTTGCGACCTTTAACATGGCTAGATTGTCGAGCAGTAACTTAGCAGCTTCGAGAGCGAGATCATCCGTTCTTGTTAACATTGCCTGTTCAAGTATTGCCTGGCCTTGTTTTAAACTGCCGCCTTCCGTTAGCATTTTTAATGCTTCAATACCAAGATCACTGTGTCCTGTTTCAAGGCATTCACTCGAAATAATTTGAGTGTCAACGTTAAAATACTTTAGTAACACCAAAGCATAATCACGCATTTCTGCATTTGGATCCCCCAGCACTTGTATAAACACGGGAATGGCTTGTGTGACTAAATCAGCAGATGTTTGAGCGACTATAGCGAGCTGTCTGAGCGCGGTAATTCGAATCGGAATGGACACGACAGCCTCCGCAGAGCTGCTGCTTTGTCGAACCAAACCACAATAAGTACCGAACGCCATCATTTGTAGTTCGTAATTATCGTTTTGTATTTGATCATTGGTACCATTACGCCATTGATCTGGTAACGAAAGTAGCTCAGACATATACCGTCTTAGATGTGTACCCCAAGCAAGATCCCAATGATCTTGTTTATCTTTCAGTACCCACCTTAGTAAAGGGAGAGTCCGACAACGTAAACGCGACGTTCCAGACGCGATAACCTCTGCAAACAGATCAATATCTGACTGTACAATCGTCCATTTTTCGTTATTATCACGAACATTAAACAGTGTATTTACAAACGCAATTAGCTGTTCACTATTATCATAAACTTCCAGAGCTTGTGCACCAACTAATCTATAATTAGCTAATTTTGCTGATAATAATGACAACAAATACACAGGTACTGCGTTCTGTTTTTTATAATCAAGTAATATCAAACACATCAGCGCCGTAAAGTGTACCAACCCACTTTGATCATCAAGGTATAAACTCAACTGGTCGATAAAATCATCACCAAAGCCAAGCATCGCCGAAATACATAAAATTTTATCATCTACATTTTCAGACAATGTTATCGCGACATGCATCGCATCTTTGTCGCCAAGCAAACTTAACCCAAGCGAGCTATAACGTTTAACGCCCTCATCTTGATGTTGCAAAGCTGCAGTAAGTATATCTCGTTGGGTTTCATCACAACTCCACATAAGCACCTGTGCAGCTTGGCTTCTAACCGCGGTATCATCATGTTGTAATAATGGCACTACATCGTCGACACAACATGCGAGTCCAAGCTCAGAAAGCCCTGTCAACGCACGCTTTAAGTTATCTTTCCACTGATTTACATCGTTTCTGTTATCAGGCTTTGGTTTTGTCAGAAATGCGATTAATGGTTGTAATGCGCTGTCATCACCTATGCGAGCACACGCATTCGCAGCGACTAATACAACGTCATCAAACTCGCTTTGCATGGCCCTTTGTAATTCAACCTCTGCATTAGCGTCAACTAAAGCGTTAATAGCTGCACGACGAACTTGGTTGTCTGTATCATTAACAGCAGTAATGAGTAACTGCTGAACGCCATCACTTGGCTTTTTAACCAGCTCAACAACTGCTTGTAATCGTGTTGCCACATAATTACTCTTAAGAGCAGCAGCTAAAGGGGCAAGATCACGCCCTTTGGTTTTTTTCAATGCGAATTCTAAGGTGTCAGTACGTATCTCACTATCAGCATCATTTAATAAGCCAAGTAACATGTCCCATGCCCAGGGGCTGTTTGACTCGGCAAACAATTCGGTCTGCACTTCTCGCCGGATTGAGTGATGAATACTCTGAATAGCAAATGCTAAGGCTGTTTCTTGTGTGCCACCAAGGGGAAGGTTTAATGCCGCTTTAAAGGTTTCTGAACGAACACTATGATGACCATCATTCAGCGTACGTATTAATAATCTCCAAACCAAATCTCCTTTTTTCGGTGGCGACTGTTTGGCAATTTTAATTAAATGCTGTAAAGCACGATTACGTATATCTGGAAACTTGGCATTCAACCCGAGTTCCGCAGCATTTTGAGGGGTAGATTGGTGTATCGTTGACAATGCGCTGTAAGCAGCATCACGAACTTTTAAACTTTTATCGCTTAATAAACCGAGTAGACGCTGATCGGCTCTGCTATCACCCAGCACCGCTAATGCGTTACATACTTTTACGCGAATATCGGCTTCTTCTTCACGACTAAGTTGTAATAACATACTTAATGCACGGGGGTCATTTATTAGCGCTAAACAATGTGCACCAAGCAAGCTACTGTCGACAGATAAGCTTGCTGTGGCTTGTAATAATGGTGCGTAATCTTCAACCTTTAACGCCAGTTTACTTTTTCGCACACTTGGTTCTTTACGTAATCTCGCCTTGTCATTTACCCCATCGTTAATATCTAATTCGAAGGTCTCAATATCAAACAATAAACGATGTAAATTTTTATCTCGTTCACGAATGGCCTTAACGAGGCGAGGACGACTAAACAAACTGACTAATAGCGCAGTTTGACGTACGGCAGCGTTATCATCATCAAGACGACGCCTTAAGGCTGATAAAACACGTGGTTCGTTTAATTTTTTGCACTGATATAAACGAATTAACGCGGCTTCACGAATATCTGTTTGTGAGCTTGAAATTGCAATGATTTGGGCTTCAACAGGATTGACCAGCTCTAAACTGGTTAATGCAGCCATACGCACTGACCTTGTGCCGACATTTAATGCATTTATTAATTGCATCATTGCGCGGTCATCTCTCGAACGTTCAGCAAGGGCATTAACTGCTAATTTACCTATATCTTCTTGAGAGGACTGTAGCGCTAGTACCATTGGGCCTAGGTCACCCCCTATGGTTACGCGTGCTAATAATGAATTAAACGCTAATACTCTCACCACACTATCTTTGATGGTTAAGCATTTTTCAAGATAACCTTCAACATGGGGGTGCGCAGATTTACAAAACGCCTCTGCAATTTGTTTACGTAAGTTAGCATCTGCTTCACATCTGATGCGCTCACTTAGCATTGACAAGGCTGTCTTATCGTCATAATTTGCTAATTGCTCAACAGCCTTTACACGAAGTGCTGTTTTATCGCTTTTTAATGCATCGGCGGCGTTTGTATAAGTATCATAAATTCGATGTGTTAACTCTCCAAATTTTCCAGCAGAGTCCAATGTCACAATTCTGATGTAGTCATCACTAGCAATCACTAACTGAGCACGGTTATGTAATGTAGCAACCGTCATATCAATCACAGCACCGGCATTATCAGCCATTGTTGCAGGTCTTGTTCCCCCCTTACGTAACCATGTTTTACAACTTTTATCTTGCGAACCAGTGATAAACCGCTCGCCCGACAGGGCTGAACCTGCAGCTTGCACGATAGCAGTGACTTGTGCATCATGCCCCGCACCACGCGCGCGGTTCTCAGGTTCAAGCTTGCCACGAGCGTGCGTTAATAAAAGCTTACCGTCACTACCCGCTGATAAAAATCGTAATTCATCAACATAAAAAGATAAGGAATTGACCGCACCATCGTGAAGTTTTTCAGAGTCACTTAGCCTGAATAGACTCGAATCTTCGCTTTCATTTTCGTAAACAAAAACATTACCTTTATTCGTACCAACAGCTAACCACTGTCCACTTCCATCGCTGGTAATAACAGTTGCAGGCTCAGGTAGTTGCAAGGTCTGTAATAACGCACCCGTTTTGACATTAATAATATCGACACTGTCGTTAATCATTAACGCCAATTGATCATGTTCTAAATTAGCTAAAGCATTAATCGATTCTTGGTGGGCTAATTGCGTTATTTTTTTACCATCACGATATACTGAACCAGTATTACACCCAACCCATACATGCTCCGGAGTGACAAGCAATGCACTGGAAAGACTTTCAAGCGGTTGTTCACTTAACGTAAATGTCTCTAAATCGAACTGATATAATGGCGTAAGGCATTTTTCATCATGCCGAGTAATAAAGTAGACTATATTGGCTTGTGAACCAATTGCTTTAAGACTACCACGGTAAGGTAAATATTTTTTATTACTCATGCTGATACCCCTGCGTTATCCATTTCTAATTCGGTATGGGTTGCTTTTATCCGAGTGACGGCAACTAAGCAAGCTGCGTGTTCGCTCATTCCTCGTGAGCCTTTAAATTCATAGAGTAGAGGTAATACATACCGTGCAAACTCTATATCTTCTACAGCCAAGTCTCTGATAGTTTCGATTAAACTGAGTTTTGATTGGCGCGTCGGCAACGACTTTAATCGCTTCTTCACCGTGTTTTCATCGGATGGGGGTAAACGACCAGGCGCTATTTCAAATAATACTCGGCGTAAAAACTGCTGTAAGTTATCAAATGTTGCAGGTAATTCTTCAGGTTTAGTGACAACACCACCACTCACTTTTTGTTGCGCTTGTTCATATTGAAGTTGCGCTTTCGCACCCGATTTTGGGGATGGTTTTTCAACATTAACCTGTGGTTGCCATTGTGACGAAATACCTTTGTCATGATACCAATGCCAAAAACGACGGATTACAAAGCTTCTAATCGCACGGTCTGGACTTTCTGTCAAAGCAAACAATGCTTGGGGTACTTGTAAGCGAGGATTACGATCAATAAGTAGCATGCCTAAATCTCGTGCAGACTGGTTTACTGATTCACAAAAACTGTACACGGTATCGGTCGTTAATACTTCGGGGTCAATTCTATAATTTCGATGGATAATATCGTCATCCGCAGTGAGCGCTTTTGTTATAAACTCTCTGACTTCCAGTTGCGGTGATTCACTTAGTGTCACCACTGACGCTATCGGAGCTTTCCATCGAGCAAACTCCCAATGTGCAAGTTCTAAAGCGAAATCTCGTACCGCACTTCGCTTATCGTGAAAGAGTGGTTCAACACGTTCAAAACTTAAGAATTCGTCTGGTATTTGAGCTCCGGGATCAACAGGTCGGTCCGTTTGATTGAGGCAAATACCTTTATGGTGTAATCGAATATAAGAGAGTGCAAATAATGTCAGCGGTGCATCATCTGCGCCATCGGTCCCAATCAGAGACCATAGTTTTTCACAACCCGCAGTAATGGCATCATCACCAAATTCGCGTTGTTCACCGCTCAGCATTTGTAAGAAAGCGGTTTCAGAAATGATTTGTAAATCAACACCGTCTTCAATTAACTTTTCGGCTTTAAGTTGTTTCGAGCCCTTACGTCCTTCACCGTATAATGATGATCCTTCGTCACCAATAACAAGCCATTTTAATTTCTTAGTCACACCTGATGCATTACACCCACCAGCGGTTGTTACTTTGTTTTGTGCTTCGCTACGGGTCATTTTGGCTAGTTTGCCTGTAAACATAAAAGTATCACCGCCAAGATCAATATTAATTTCGACGTTTGCACTCACTTCTTGTTCAACATTTTGAGCTGCTTTAGGCGAAAAATCAGCAGGTAAAAATGACTTATTCATAACCTCAACAGCAAAATTATGGTATAAAATTTCTCTGCGTTCAGCTAATTTCATAAGCCAGTCAAAAGATAATTGCTCGGGACTAAAGTAACGTATGTCGTATAACCATCTCAATACATGACTTGCAAGCTCTTCATTATGCTGTAATTCTTGCGCCCATGAATGAGTCTGTTTTAATGCTCTAAGCCACGTAGAGGTTATCCAATCAGGATGGAATACCACCAGTTTTAAAAATTCAACATCCAATTTTTCAGGCATTAATAAGCCTTCATCAATCCAATTTATGATGTGACATTGAGATCTTTGATTAACGAGCATTATTTGCAAAAATGTTTTATCTAATTCATTCAAATTGAATGTGGCAAGCTGCTCACAAATAAACTTGATGGATACATACGCTTCTTCTTTGTCATAAATACGCAAGATAAGATCACTGAAATAGGCGGTACCTAATGTTTTCTTCGCGTGTATTTTGAGTAACTGCGATATTGCAAAAGTAAGGCTATTGGTTGATGGATTCAAAAATAACGTAGCAAACCATTCGGGGGTAAGTTCTCGTTTATTAAAGTGCTTTTGTAACACTTTATTTGCTAAATCAAATCCATGTTCCGTATTAAGTACATCGGCCCATATTTCAAGACCAACGTCTTTACGTGGATCTCTTGCACTTAACAAATCAATACCTAGTGAACGTACACTTTCATGGCTGTTATCAATCAATTTAACAAGGGTTGATACTTTCAAATCTCGCGCATGTATTCGCGCATAAGTCGTGGCATATATACGCGCATTATCTGATGGAGAATGAAATAACTGCAATACACTGTCATGTAGGTCGAGTTCTCTAAACTCGCTTTGCTCAAACTGTGGTGAATTACTCAGTAACCAAATAACAAATTCATCACTCGTTTCACTTTGAGTGTTGATTAAACGTGTTATCCATTCTGGCTTGATGTCACGTAATGTAGCCCTAAAATCTGTTTTTAATGCAGTGCATGCATATCGCCTAACTTGCTCAGATTGAGCACGTTCTAATAATGACAGTACTGGACGCGAGCTAAATCGCCAGCTATCAGGGAAGGCTCTATACTTGAGTAAAGTACTTGGGCGGGAATTAAAAGTGAAACGTTGTCGATTATAGCTTCCACTTTCATGATAAAAAATATGATTAAAAATCCACGTGTTAGACCACTTAGTTTTATCATCATAATGGACAAGAATATCACTCGCTAAATCAGAATAGAGTACTGGTAATGTTTCCCCTACTCGCCTCAAATACCGCCACGCTCGATGTACTAAATAAATGAGCGTATTACGACTCACGTTATATTCATCACTTGCAAGTGCTTGGTCAAACCTTGCAGCCAGAGCGCCAAAAATCTCGGTATCCCTTGTTAATTCAGCTTGTTTAAAGATAGCTTTTAAGGCGCGCCATGGGCCATACACCAGATTAATTCGAGGAATGACTTGTAATAAACACCAACGCCCAAAAGCTGTATTCTGTTCATATAACTGAAATAGGATTTGATGGAGGTTTAAACAGTGCGACAGGGATATTTCGGCATCGTCAGACTCAAGTGTTTTAATTCTTTCTACACGCAATAATTTTTTTGATTCGGATGACTTTAATTTAAAAGGTGCGCTGTTGATATCTGCGATAAACTGCTCAAAACTATCTGCACCACGCCGGTCTGTTTCTTGTCTAGGTTCGGATTGATATGAACAATGAATAATGAATTCAACAAGCTTGGGATCCTTCACCTGCAATGCACTTCGTAACTGATCTAGTTTGAGTATTGATGACACGGGCATCCTCTGATTTGAGCATTTAAGTTTATGTTATTGTGGGGATAAAAAAAGCAGCCATCTTTCGATGGCTGCTTCTGGAAGGGTCTACTACTAAACCTGGAACATTGACGACTCACTGGACAGCACTAGGTAGACCACCTATCTGTTGTGCGGAATACCGAGTGGCGAGATTGCCCCAGACCGCAACTACAGATAGGTGGTCTACCTAGTTAGCGGGACTGAAACAGTCGTCATTGTGCTTGTAAAGTTAGAATATTAATCCTCTCGGTCAGCGCAACGCTAACCACAGTGCAGAGCACCAGCTAAACCTTAACTTCCAAATCCATCGCATTACTGCGAATTGGATTAAGCTATTTATATCAAGATAAAGTGTGCGAAACAACGAACGAAGAAGCAATTAAGTCTAAGTTAATACAATTGAATTAGAGGTAATACAGACGCTCATTCTAAACGAGTAAGAATGTTGTAGATTACTCGTTTAGAATGACATAAAGAAATCCTGCTTGTACGGTGCTTATATCATTTAAACTAACTCACCACAGTAAACGAACTCAGTCCTAAGCCACTGCCCTTGTTCACTTTAACTTGTACTGGAATACGTTCTTTCAAAGCTTCAACGTGGCTGATAACGCCAATCATTTTGCCTGAAGCATTCAAGTTATCCAGCGCATCCAAAGCGATATCTAATGTCTCTGCATCGAGCGTACCAAAGCCTTCATCAAGGAATAGCGAGTCAATACTGGTCTTGTGGCTAACCAAGTCAGATAAACCCAGTGCCAATGCTAAGCTCACTAGGAAGCTTTCACCGCCAGATAAGGTTTTAGTATCACGCACTGCATCCGCTAACCAAGTATCAACCACTTGTAAGGCCAATGCTTCACTGCCTGATGCTAACTTACGCTGCAACTGGTAACGGCTGTGTAAACGGTTTAATTGTTGGTTGGCTAAAGTCACTAAATGATCCAACGTTAATCCCTGTGCAAAGCGGCGGAATTTACTGCCATCTTTCGAACCAATCAAGCTATGTAGGTAAGCTTTGTCATCGTAATCAGCTTCACAGGTTTTGATCTGTTGATAAAAGTCAGCTAAATCTGCGCTACGTGCGGCATCATCGGCAAGGCGTTGTTTCAACTCACCTTGACGCTGTAATCCTTGATTTAACTGTATCGAGATCTCGTCTAACTGAGTAAGCAGAGCGGCAATATCCAATTCAGTTAATGGTGTTTGTTGCAGTGTTAATAAACGTTCATTGGCTTGTTCAAACAGCGCCTGACAACGGGTTAAATTCGCGGTCAATTGTGATTTAAGCGCCAATAAACGCTGCTTTTCTTCTGTAGGCAGTAACGCCTGATTAAACTCAGCGTCGGTGGCAAACGGACTCGTCGCTAACGCTTGCTGCCAAGTCACTAAACAGTCATTAGATTCTTGCTGTTGCTGCGTCAAACTTTGTTGTAATGTCGTTAACTCACCTTGCTGTGCATGTAACTGATTCGATAACGCATGACTTTGCGTCGAACAGGCTTGATGTGCTTGTTCCGCTGTCGTCAATTGTTGCTGCATAGTTTGTCGGGCATCTGCCACGCTACGCTGTCCAAATAACTGCTGGCGTTGCTGTTGTTTAGCAATAAGATCATCAGACAGGCTAGACAAGGTTTCGAGAGTTTGTGCTAACGCTAATTCCAGCTTCGCTAATTGTTCACGTAATGGCATTAACTGACTTTCTGCCCCGACATACTGCTCATTCGCTGACTGTAGTAATTGTGCTTGTTGTTCCCATGTTTGTAGGGCTTGCTGACATTGTACTAACCAATTATCAAGCTGGGTCCATTCTGGCAACGTAAGGCCTAACTCAGTCACGCTATTAACTAACGTCTGTTGTAATTCGGTTAATACTAACGTTTGTTGCTGCGCTTCCTGTGTTAGTTTCAGCTCGGCATCTTGTGTTGATTTGACATCACGATTTACCAATTCAATTTGATGTTGCAACTGTGCACTGCTCTTATCAAATTCAGCCAATGCCTGTTGCGCACTTTGTAATTGCATGTTCACTGTTTTCAACGCTTGAATGCGTTGTGACAATTGCGTTAATTGCAGACCTTGCTGCTGGATAAATGCCTGAGTATTGGCGCTATCCGCGATCATAAGGTTGGCATTCAGTTGTTGAGTATAATCCTGCCATTGCGCTATTAAAGACGTTAACTGTGGCTGTAGTGTCGCATTACGGCAATTAAAGTTATCATGCTTAGTATTTGCTTCTACCAAGCTGTTTTTAAGATCTCCACCATCGATTTCAATTTGTTTTAGATCCAGCTCTAATTGTGCTTTACGCTGCACAGTTAGTGAGTCGGCAATATGTTGGTATTCTTCTATTAGTGGATGCGCTGTCGAACCACATAATTGACACGCTTGCCCCGGTTCTAACTGACTACGTAATTGTTCTAGGCTAGCAATCTTCTGTTCTTGTTCTAATAAACGCTGAACATCATTTAACTCATTCTTTTTGGTTTTAAATAGATCACGTTTGGCTGTTATCTCAACATTAATACCAGCAAGTTGCTGTGTTAATGCAGCCATATGGCCTTGATTGGCCTCAAACTCTTGCGACTCAGTTAAGTAACGCTGTTGTAAACTTGGTAGTTGTTCAACAATACCTTGTAAACGAGATTGCTGACTAAAGGCCTGTTCAAGCTCTGCTAAGTCGTCATCCGCTAGTAACTCGGATACTTGTTGCTGCGCCTGATTAACCGCGTCTTTCACTGACTGTTCACGTTCAGTATTGGCCGTCACGTTACGCGTTAACTGTTGTTGCGCTGTTAGGCTTTGCTGTAATGACTGCTGATTAGTAATCACTTGCTGTTGCAGCGTCGATACATTCGTTTGCTGTTGATTACATTGCTGTATCTGGCTTTGCCATAATGGTAATCGAATACTTAACTGCGCATCTTGTGCATGTTGCTGTTGATACGCTTGGCACGCGTTCATCGTCGTTTTGGCTGCTTCTGCCGTTTGCATTAATCCAGCTAGGTTCCGCTGGGTAGTTTGCAGTTCAGTATTTTGTTGTTGCTGTTGCGACTTCAATTGCAGCTGATCTTTGGTTAGCTGCGCACATTCATTATCCAATGGCATGATCTGTTCATTGATTAATGTCTCCTGTACTTGGCTTTGCTGTTTACTGGCATCGAGTTGTGCTTGGCTAGACTGCAGTTTCAATTGGTTATCCGCGACCGCTGTTTGCGCAGAAGCCACTGACGCCTGTAATACGTGTTGCTTTTGTTCTAGCTCCACTCGCTTGGTATTTGCCTGCGTTAAATGCGTAAAAGGTAAACGTAACGCTTCTGCTGGTTCCGCCTTTTCTAGTCGCTCTAATACTGGTTGTTGGGCTGCTGTATCTTGCTTTGCATTCGCTAAACTAGTTTGTGCATCGGTGACACTGACTTGTGCTTTTTCAAGTTGTTCACGCCATTGCTTTTGTTGTTGTAAGCTCGTTTGCTGTTGAGTCAGCTCAGTCACTTGCTTACTCACTTGGCTTTGCTCTGCGACTATCTCGTTGCGCTGTTCGTCATTAAGTAAGCTAACCCCATCCGCTTTCGCACGTAATTTGTCTAATTCTGCTTTAGCCACGTTGTGACTTTCAAATACCGCTTGCGAGATCTGTCCGTAAATTTCAGTACCGGTTAATTCTTCTAATAGTTCCGCGCGATCATTAGCAGGTGCATTCAAAAACGCGGCAAACTCACCTTGCGATAACAGCATCGATTTACGGAAACGAGAAAAATCTAATCCCGTGATCTCCGCT
>Ga0105359_10003169_pt1 | contig 13521 bp, 16 predicted proteins | sample GOMGulsemesocosm_6_FD_83659 | JGI IMG/M metagenome (GOLD analysis project Ga0105359, IMG submission 83659) | Methane-oxidizing microbial communities from mesocosms in the Gulf of Mexico - GOM8C Gulf of Mexico | ecosystem: Environmental > Aquatic > Marine > Cold seeps | place: Gulf of Mexico... | reverse complement strand
TGCTTTTTTTTCGCCTTTTATACTAGATCACGCGACGATAAGCGCCTTTGTTTGAATTACTAACTAACATAAAACTCATGACACCCGCGAGCGCTGTATTAACCACAAGCACTCCTTCACCTACCGCATTGTTACCTATCCGGTTAAAGCCTAAGCCACTCTGCTCAGCTTGCTCAATAATTTTACTTTCTAGAAATACTTCTCCTACAGGTAACGCTGATTGAAGAGCACACTCAGCACGATGAAAAACCACATCGTTTCGAACAACAATATCGCCATTGCCTCGATGAACAAGCTGCCAATGTTTATGTTCAGCAGTATCACGTTCCCACGCATACCCACAATGAGTGGCACTTGTATGTGAATTTTCATCCGATTCAGGCCATTCAGGATAACTTCTCGCCACATAAGCCAAACAAGCATTTCTAGCTTGATTATTCAGCCTATTTTTCTTGTCAGACATTTTTATTAACATTGTCGCCTTACTATTCATATCAATAATTTCAGGCTTTATATTAATCGTTTTTAATAAACGACCCTTTGACTGGTGAGCATATATTTGGCTATTAGTAATTCTATCTTTTAGCTTAATAGTTAACGCCATGCTATCACGTAACTCATCACTAAAATAACGCGATCCAACACCCACCTTACAACGCCAACCCTCTTCCATCATCTTTTCCGGCGTTAACGCTCTTTTGTTTTTATTGATATAGATACAAAGCTCTGAAGCCACGCTATAAGCCAACTGCATTTTTCGAATTATTTCATTCGTATCAACACCACTACGAGCAACCGTAGGCATATGCATTGTCGGCATAATATCCGATACGTAATCATCCATATCGTAAATACCATTGAACACCCTAATATGCTGGTTCTCTGGGATACCTTTTACCGTAATAGTAAAAGCGATTTGAGATAACTTAATATCCTTACCGTCATGATCAAACTTAACTTCTTTTTCTACAAACTCATAAGAGTCAGAGTGAAGCTTGTTTAACTTGTTTTGTAGCGCTTCTAGAGACAAACCTTCAGTCTGAGCGATTGCCGTCATAAGAAGCTTAGAACGAGCCTTCAGACCTTTGATTTTTTGATTTGAAATGTCCGTCGCAAAAGACGAAAGAGATGAATAACTTAAACTTAATAATTGCATGATTTTCATAAAATTCTCCGGCTGATCTAAAATTGACTTACTTCCGTTAGCGCAGATCACCAGTAAAAGATTATGGGATTGCATTGAGTACACTTGAAAAGCTATTTGCCATACCTTTACGGCGGAAGCGGTTTAGAGACGAAGCTCAGGAGGCACAACCCTCCAATACGGTCTTACGTTTCCTGCCATATCTAATTACCAATATAATGATTTGGAAAATATATACAACCTAAAAAACTGGTTTTTTATTCTGAGCCAACATTCAGATTTTAGGCAAAAAAAAACCTGCAATACAGGTTTGATTTTTAAATCACTTATTCAATAACTCTTAAGATGGCAACTGCGCTCTTATCTGCGTAGAACCACCCCGTATCTGTTTATGGAAATGCTTTGCCATATCGTAAGCCACTTGAGTATCAGCCGATGGGATAAGCACTTTAGTTAAACGCACGACCATCTCCTCATCAGACATTTCAGTAAAATGCCCACTTGCCTTATTAAGAACAGTATCAATAACCGAGGCCTTGTAAAAAAGTGAGTTGAAGCGAATATTAAAGTCCGGCGTTTGATCTTGAATATGCGCCGCAAAATTATCTAATGAAACAATTTTTGCTTCATCTTCATCTTCATCATCACTACGTTCTATATCAAGTGTAACAATATGATGCTCTTCGAAGTTATCACACATTACCATAATAGCCTCTTTTCTGTACTCTGACTGCACCTTCTCTATATGCGAGGCAACCTTAACCTTGTCCCCGTTAAAGCGATCCATGCACTCCTTAACGACATCGTCGGGCACTCTCGACATCCACATCTCTAAGAAAGTTGTAATACTTTTCACATCACCCAACATACGCCCAAGGATAACAATAGCTACAGAGAACTCTAACTTAAAACGGTTCATATCTTCCGGCAGAACACTTATTACTATCCGCTCTTCTTTAACATTTTCTATCACTGTTAATAAAGGAACGCTTCCCATTATATTAAAATTCATCTGAACTAGAGGCAATAACTCTTCCACAAACTGCCCGACTTCTTCTTTAGTTTTTATAGCCAAAATTATCCCTTACTGATTTAATCGTTTAGACATAGCAATAATCAATTCTTTCTTTAACCGTTTCTTGAACATTTTTGTAGTGTTCATACCGCCCTTGTCATTAACATGCGCATCAACAACCGAATTTACTGTTTCATCGACTAATGCAGAAAATAAATCCTTTATCGAGTAATTCAAATCAGCTTGCTCCATGACAATCGTAACCTCTTTACGAGATTCACAAGAAATCACCTCTACAACCCCATCAGAGAAAACTCTTACACCCAGGTTATCATCTTCAAGCTTATGAGCAATATCTCCCGAAACAGAAAGGTCATAACCTTTACTTTTAATTAATGCTTCAATCAACTCATCGTCAACAACGCTCATAGTAAAACTCCATTCAATTCAATTACCTTATTGAGTACACTTTAATTATTTTAGACCTAATGTAAACAACTAACGCTCCTTGAAGTTGATTTTACTATCAATTACTATGAATTTTAGTAATTACTATTTTTTTTAGTAAAGGACAGTAAAGTTAAATAAAGAATGCTTCTTCGAAATGCGCTCACAATAAAAACATCATCAATAAAACTAATTTCTCACTACAAAAGACTACTTACTACCAGAGACACTAATTTTATTAATAACAGGACAACAATTATGAATACGCAACAAGCTATAAAATTTCCAGAGTTTACTGGCATTCGCTGTTTGATGATGCCGTTTATCCAAGGCGATCCATCTAGCGTTCCTGAAGAATTCAGAAAAGGCTATGAGAAAATCCTTGCTGACACATTCATCAACAAAGGTGAGATAGGTTTTTTAACTATCGATGAATCACCTGCGACTAAAGGTAAACCACACCGTGGAGACAGAGCACAGTTTGGTCGAGCTCTTCATACTGAAGTAGGTCGACTTCCTAACAAGATTTATTGTTGGGGCGGCGGTGGTTGGGGCGGCATTCACAATGTTGAACTAGAAGCAGATGTTAAAATCCTTCTAGCCAATAACGTCAGTGACAGCTGCGCAACTTGGAATGCGACACATGAAAACACATCTCGCGATGGTGATATCGGCAATTTTTCTGCTGACTATCCTATGAGTGATGCAACATTCATGAAAGCAGGTCAAGTACATGAAATTGGCATTTTAACGCCTCATGAAAGTTTACCTGTTGAAACGAACGTCAATCGACAATTCTTACGAATTATGTCATCTGGCGTCCATGGCCGTGAACCACACTTCACTGAAAATCCATTAGTTAATTTACACTAATGATATGCTTTTTATAAGCTCCCTAAAGAGTCCCCTCCAGGACTCTTTTTTTATTGTTAAATACCAAATTTATTTATGGTACACTTCCCTATTCCGTTGAAAGAAAAGACATAATATAGAGTGCAAGTATGCTAAGAGATACCATTACCTTATCCCCCGTTCATTTCGAAGAAACCAAAACATGCGTCTACGGGAAAAACTTTATCTCAAACGGACACTGGATAATCAAAACAACCGCAGTCCACGAGGCAAACTTAAAGCAAAATTTTGAACCTGAATTATTAAGAAACAACATCCACATAATGTCGAAAGACGACACTATAGAAGAAGTGGTTGCCAGGCACCAAATGGATGAACCACCACTCCCTTGTGAAATTTCCGACGTCTCGTACTTAAACGCTCAATTCCTGTATGTAGACGAAACAAAACTAATAAGCATCCATAAAAACTACACTCCCCTCGTAAATCAAATAACCGAAGACCAAGACAAGCTCACATGTAACAGCAAAGTCCTAACATTATTAGACCAAAATGATGTGGTAATAATGGCGCTATCCATTTACGACATCAAAGACAATCGTCCTGCAATATCAGAAGCCATCCGAAAAGCCATCAGCTAACTATTGACTTCACTGCCCCTTTCATTAAGCTAAAGGCATAACAAAAGTAATTATCAATCTCAACCAGACACAAGGAATAAAGATGGAAGCCACATTAATCACCAGCACAGAGGAATTCGTAGCGGCGCACGCATACGATGAAAAAAATGCATTAAAAGAAGCGCCAACCACATTTCCATGCATCCTAGTTAAAAAACATGCTGGAGGTGGATTGGCCGGAGAATATATTCAACACAATGTTCACTTCTTCCCCCAAAACATGACTAGCCACGGCGATTACTTTAACGGCTTTTGTGCTGCACTACCTATAGAGGAATAACAATGCCTAAGACTCTTAAACCTAACTGGGAAAATGCCCCTGAATGGGCGACAAAGCTTGGAAAGCAACACGTAGTTCACGGCAACTACATCCCGCTATGGTACAACGACGAAAGAGCGTGCTCAGCCATTGATGTCCCCAACTTGTCAGTATTACAAGCGCTGCAATTTAAACCTAAAAACATAGTGTTCGTAGAGAACAGGCCGACATAGAAAAAGTAAAACAAAAAAAGTCATTTTAAAATGCTTACTTCATAGGTGGGTTAATTATACTCACCTAAAGTACACCCTCCAAAATCCCTCCCCCCTTACTTCGTGCCGCTTCGCCACCACAAAACCACCCACAACCCTACATGTAATTCACAAAGACAAAATTCTTATAATTCATATTGACCTTGAGAGATATTTCATTATATTAACAGTCATATTTTAAGCAACATCAACGGGAACAACATGAAAGTTAATTTAGTCGGTATAAAACATCAAAGATTTCTCCACGCGTTAGAAATGACAGAATTTGACATGAACGTCGCGTCCCTTGACGATACTTTTCGAGCAAACCTATGCAATGATCTAGGCATTATAGATACACTGCTTTTAGATTCTCACAACCAGTCAACCTATTCTGCTGAAAATAAAAGCTATATTGTTATACCTGATGATCAACAAACTCCATTCGCACGCCTTTTAAAAAAGAACACCTGTGAAGCATATAAATACGCTATTGAAACCTGCCTAGATAGGTTTGTCGAATATTCCACTCACATCGAGAAAGAAATCACTGCCGTTCAAAACCTGACTAAAAAGATTCAATCACTTGACGATCTAACAGCCATTTACAAACTATTAAAAACCAACTCTATCGAACCACTGGAAAATATTTTTCAAAAGGATTTAATTTCAGGACTCAACAAATCGCTTAAAACCCAATTACAAAAATCGATTAAAAAAATTAGCGGATATATTACATTTAGCACAAACGAATACGGACAACTCAGCTCCAACCATGACTCCCTTAGTTGGATTGAGAAACACCATGAGAAGACTAAGATCTATCTCCACTTTACTATCTTCACCAATGAATTCCTCATTACTCATTTGCCAGAAGATCTAAAAGAGCAAAAAGCGTTCGTAATTAAACACACCCCGTCATGGTTGAAAGGCCTCGAAAAAAGACATGAAACTGCTCGGAATGATTTGTTCAGTACACTACGCTCAAAAGAGTCAAACATAAACAAAAGCAATATGATCTCAGTAGGTGTTTTTGTTAGGGAATATAACAAAAACAGAGAAAATCTACTAAATATAGCAAGGCAAGAATGCGCTACTCACAGATTGACTGAATTAAATGATATCTTCACTCAAGCAACTATTAATATCGACACAGTTGCCAAGGCATGGGGCAAATCTCAAGATAAAGATTGGAACGAGCCGGAGTATGCTTTTGCCCCAGGCTCAGATCTTCAAAATGCTTTCATAGAACAGTATTGGAATTCAAAACCACCCACAACATTAAAAACCGTCACACTCCCTGTTAATGCAACACGTTGCGAACAAAGCTCTGAGTCATTTAAAGCAAACTCGCACAACATCATGTCTGCAATGTTCGAGTTAAATGATTCCCGTTCTCGCAAAGTTTTCGCAAATGATGAAGGCATCTTTATTCAAGCTTATTTTGATGTACCGTTTTTCTCGAAGAGACTTCATAAACAAGGCATCAACTTCAGCAGAGTAGCCTCTAAATCAGAAGTTAAAAAATTGTTTGATGAAGCGCCGGATGAAAACAAAAATAGCTACAAAGAATTGTCAAAATTCATCCAACCAGAAAACGATAGTGCCATCATGTCACTAAACATTGTAAAGTGCTTTAAAGTCGCCTAACAGCTAGCAACAAAAACCATCCAACGACAGCAATTGCTGTCGTTTTTTTTAGGTTGCTTATAAAATATTAAAATGAAGTGTTGACTCAACTGCTTTCATCATTAAAGTAGCAACACGTTTGAGGGGTTAGCCCAGCAAACAAGAGCAGATAGGAAGGCTGAAGTTTTTTATATTATTTCATGAACTTTAACCCACCTCCCCACTCTTACTTTAAAACAGCACATCGTTTTAAAATAATTTTAAAAAGGGTTGACACTTAATGTTTCATCATTAAAGTGGAAACAAGTTCGAGAGGCAAGCTTCTCGCAGGAATTAAGAAGGCTTGGGTGTCATCTCTATGACGCCGAAGCACTTAGAAAGAACTTAAATTTGTCCTTAAGTGTTGTTAGGTTAATGTCGGAAAGTACGGGGGCTCGCCCCCAGAAATCTCTACCACAACAAGAGATGAAAAAGTTAAAAAAAACGTTTGACATGCTACTCTCAATCATTAATGTAGCAACACGTTGAGAGGCAGGCCTCTCAAATAAGTTTAGAAGGTTTGGGTTTCATATTGATGACGCCGGAGCTTAAAAAGAATTAGTTACTTGTCCTGGTAGTTAGTGTTCGAATAGACGGGGAGTTTTACTCCCCTGATATTTTCACCGCCAGCAGCAATAAAAAGAATTTGAATTTGTCCTCAAATGTTAGAATAAGTTAGTCTCAGAAAGTACGGGGGTTCGCCCCCAGAAATCTTCAGATGAAGACAAATTAGAAAAGAATTAGTTACTTGTCCTGGTAGTTAGTGTCCTAGGTAGATGGGGAGTTTTACTCCCCTAATATCTAACCCACGCCAGCAGTAGCAAAAAGAACTTAAATTTGTCCTTAAGTGTTGTTAGTTTAATGTCGGAAAGTACGGGAACTTAGGTTCCCAGAAATCCTCCTTAAGACAAGTTGAAAAAGAACATGAATTTGTCCTCGTGTAGTTGGTGTCTCAGTGAGTAAGGGGTTAATAGCCCCCGAAACCTTCCACCGGATAGTTCAAAACAAACAAGTTTGTCCTTGTGTTAGTTGTGTCCTCAGATGATGGGAGCTTGCTCCCTGAAATCTCCAACAACAAAGACAGAAAAAGAATTAGTTACTTGTCCTGGTAGTTAGTACGCAAATGGATGGGGAGTTTCTCCCCTGATATTTTCACCGCCAGCAGTAATAAAAAAGAACTTAAATTTGTCCTTAAGTGTTGTTAGGTAAATGTCGGAAAGTACGGGGGTTCGCCCCCAGAAATCTTCCTTAAGACAAGTTGAAAAAGAACATGAATTTGTCCTCGTGTAGTTGGTGTCTCAGTGAGTAAGGGGTGGAAAGCCCCTGAAACCTTCCGCCGGATAAATCAAAATAAACAAGTTTGTCCTTGTGTTAGTTGTGTCCTCGGTGAATGGGAGCTTGCTCCCTGAATCCTCCAACAACAAAGACAAAAAAAAGAATTAGTTACTTGTCCTGGTAGTTAGTGCTCAAATAGATGGGGAGTTTAACTCCCCTGATATTTTTCATCTAATACTCCACCGACTAAAAACAATTCTTATGTGGACGATAAAAGACACCCAACACCAACAATTCATCTATAGCCTTCATACCTAAAACCCTATCTAAACCTAACTTCCTAATTGCGTCGAAAAACTCTTCACCCGTAAAACTACCCACCTGTTCCTGCAATAGTTTTATAATCTGCATAAACACCTTATTCGTTATCAAGAAAGGAGGCCCTCCTTGAAATGCTACAGTCAATTCGTTGACTTGAACCGACATTGAACCATGAATACGTGTTTCGGAAATCTTACACTCAGGGTTTAGGGCAAATAATTCTTTTGAGTAATCTTGAGGTTTTAACTCTTTTCTCAAAACGGCGTCTTTTTTCGCGAGAACCATGTTAAGCATTGGGCGCTCTTCAATCTGGTCTATAAACTTAAATTGATCTTTAAGTGAAAGTTGTGATAATTTATCTCTCAACGCAGAATCTAAGACAACCTTATTAATATCCCACTTATGAGGCTCAATCCACTTAACAAACTTTAACCCACATTCATCTATAAGTGACCATAATGCATCAATAGTGTAAGAAGTTTCATTAACGTTTAAGCACCTATCTACAAATTCAATATCAGATGTTAAGTGAGTCCCCTTAAACATTCCCCTATCAAATAATCCTGACGCACAATAACCAGCTACCTGGCGTGCATCTTCAATACGATCTGATATTTCATTTTCTTCGGGTGCAATCAACTTAAGAGCATCTATAACGCGATATAAATTGGCTCTGCCATTCGTCCCATAGACCATCAAATTTATAACACCTTGAGGAGCTAAGACACTGTTTAGTTTTTTTAACCCTGACACAGGGTCAGACATATGATGAATAACACCAGATGAATGGATCACATCGAACTTCCCTTCAGGTATAGACAACCCCTCCATAGTCATTAGATTAATCTCTTGAACCTTAATGTTTGTTAGGTTGCGAGCAACCATCTCCTTTTTAACATTAGCAAGACCAACAGGATTCATGTCCACCCCTGTATATTGAACATGTCGTTGAATTGATGCAGATCCAACCAACCCTAAACCACGCCCACAACCAGCATCCAAAACTTGAATCGCCTGATCCTTCTTTTTAATAACCTTCCCCATCAGAGACAACAAAAGGCTATTATTATTCCCAACCCTAATATTCGGCTCACCATGAGGGTAAGGGTATTGCTCATACATTGCTTTAACGTTTTCTGAGATATGATCCATTGTAATTCCTTTCAAAACCACAATTTTACCACCTTATTTTACTTAGAAATAAAGCCGATTAAGCCAAATGATAACCAATATCTTTATCTGCACAATCATTAACTGCCGAACAGGTAGCCAAAAATAAATAACTACTGAGCAACTCTAGTTGCTGAAATAGCTCTCCCTAAAAACACCACCACCAAATCCTATATACCTATGTGCAAAGCTTTATCTTGTGCAACAACAATAAGACAACAACTAATTACATAGGACTAAATATGTCATTCTTAAAACAATTTAATAAAGAATTTGGCGGAATAAACGAACTACAATTACTTAGCTACATGGGCAATCACTCTTTAACAAGCGATGAGCTCCATGAAGTTTGCTCGTTTTCATACTTCAGTGTTGAATTACACCGGAGAATTTACGAACAACTAAGTGAAGAAACAAAAGAGGCAACCTGGAAGATGCTTATTGATCAAGTTGTTCACTTAGCAACAAATATTATCGCGCACCCTAAGTTCCCAAAAGAACTCCATGAGTACACGCTATTAAAACTTCCTGGGCTTGCGAAAGATGATATGACCCAGCAATGGATTGAGTCTGCCATCATGTTGCGAGAAGATATTGATAAAGAACTAGCTACTACATGGCTAACTGATAATATCGAATGCATTCTTGAACACAGCTCAATTGTTGAAGATTGTAAGTTTTTAACAGAAGAATTAATTGTTAAAACAATCAATTTTGATGATATAAAATCTTTCGCATATACAGCCATACTTGTTACACGTTGGCTTTATAACGATAATTGCTCAAGCAACATGAGTGATAAAATCGTTGAAAAACTTGAAGAGAGTGCAGTTAATCATCAACCGAAATTAATGTTTAAGCTATACGCCAATATTATTCTATCTGGAAATAATAGCCACGTTATCGCTGAATACCTTTTTTCGAATTACGACAAGCTAGGTTTTTTCTTCCAAACCCAACTAATAGCGTTAATGAATAAGGGTATCCAACAAAAAGATTATCGATACTCCATTACCTAAAACACTAAAGCCCACATCTGTGGGCTTTTTCTTATAAAAAAGACAAACTATTTAAAGTCACATCGAGTTTTTTATCCGTCGTACAAAAGCCAAACCCTCACCAGTAATACCTGATGCTTCTATTTGATTTTTACCTTGTTTTAAAATGCTCACCACCCTACCCTCTTTTAAGGTCAATTGATGAGCTTTTGCTCTTTCGAAAACCTTTTTAAATTTTACTTCAGCGCCAGCTTGCCTATTTAATGTTTGCCGAGATGGGTAACCACTTTTTATTAAATCCTTCATCATCAGGCCGGACTTTATAGCAATCAAAGCTTTAATAAGTTCAACGCGTTCAAACAGTTTTTCTTTGCCCTTCCCGACAAAGCTATCAAGAACATGCCCAGGCGGGTTTCGACGAACAACGCGATTAGTTGATTTTAAAAGCGAGCTGGATTGATTGGGGTTGTTTTCGTGTAACTCAATTGCTGCGATACTTAATTTCTTTCTAGTTACCGTTCCAACAAGACCCTTAGTGTAAGGTATACCGAATTTTTCCTTATATTCATCCGCCCTCAAGTTGTGAGTTCTATATACATGCCTATGAAGACTCTTATATGAAAGCCCACAAATTAGACATTCCAAATTTTCATTATCAAGATAAGCGTCAACCGCAGCTAAAGATGTGAACATATAAGTTACTTTGAGGTAATTAACTTTCCACTATTTAGTAGAATAATTATCAGTGAATAAATAATTGACGCCACGAACATCCCCAAACAAACATGTAAGGTATACTCGAAGCCACTTTTTCTAACCGCTACCCCAGCAACTTCCATAATTAACTGAGAGAAAAACAAAAAACCTGTAATTTCAGCTAAAGCTTTAGATACCTTATCATTATATTTTTTCACAGCTCACCCCTAATTCCGGAACCTGAGTCATCATGGCGTCCTCATAACCGGATTTTAAAATAAACGAATAACCACCCACTATCTTTTGCTCTGCATCTATTGCCAAATAAGTGTCACTTGCATAATTTATAGTATTACGAAGAATACGACTACTATTCCTATCTAATTCACCAAACCACTTCCACAACTGAGCTTCACCTCTAAAGTTCAACTCATAGAGATTCTCTTTGCTACGGTCATGACTATCATCGCGATGGAATTTATCATCAAAATATTTACTTACCTTAACAACCATAACCCACCTCAACTAAATAATACAGAATGCCAACTATTGCTTTCCGAATGAAAACTCAAACTCTTTATCTTCCTGCTCTTTATCACCTTTCTTCAGCCCCATCATTTTAATAACGATAAAAGCTGATAAGTAGAAAAATAAAATATCTACAATAAAACTAAAAGAACCAAAAGAACCTGCCACATAACGAAGCAAGACCCCCGTAATAGACATTAACAAAACAACCTTGATGCTCTGGCGCATAAACCTGAAAATACACTCCAAAACAACGCCTATTGGCATTCTGTTGAATATCACTAGCAATACTACCAAATCAAACAACAAATAATTAAACCAATCTAAAACAACTGCAATTAGCATCAAAGGCGCAAAATAATACACAAAATTTGAAGACTCTTCTGACACCACATGAGGCACGACGGTTTCCGTATCAGGGACGATTAAAAACTCCAACAATGAAAACAATAAATACATAGAAATAACAACATATAGCGCCATTTTAATGAATATCAGCAGTTCATTGTAAAGTGTCAGATAACAAGAGATGACATCGATCCGCTTCCCACCCGTGTAATAGACTGCGACTGCAATAAAACCCAAAAGTGAAGCGCTTACGTCTACAAACGAAGAGGCAAAGGTTGGCATTAAATCAGCTACTACAAAACATAGAAGCATCAGAATAAATAACAAAGGATTGTGAAAAACAAAAACCACAGACTCCTTCACTATTCCCGCAAAATCTTTTAACGTTATCGTTGTTTTAATATTTATCAAAATAAACCACTACTACCTCTATTCAAATAATTAACCGACAACTATAGTGCTCGTCGATATGCGCCACGGCCTGACAAGCGAACCAATAGGAAACTCATAATATTACCGAGCGCAGTTGTAATCACCAATAACTCTTCTCCAACGACCTTATTACCAATGCGCTTAAAGTCTAAACCAGAGTGAGATGCCTGCTCAGTAATTTCATTTTCGAAAAACACTTCGCCCACAGGCAATGCTTCTTGGATAATAAAGTCAGCGCGATAAGCAACAACATCGTTTTGAACAATAATATCACCACTTTCTCTATTCACTAGCTGCCAGTGTTTAGCTTCAGTTTTATCATGCTCCCAGCTATAACCGCAATGACAAACAGCGCAATGTGAACCTTCGTATGATTCAGGCCATTCAGGATAGCTCTTTGCTACATACGCTAAACATTCTTCTCTTAATTTTTTCATTTACCCGTCCTAATTGAGTTAATTTATAACGCCAACTTTAATGAAAAATACCCCCTCGTCAATAAAAAACAACATAAAATCAAAAGAAAATCCTAAGAGGGGGCATCTGAAGTTTTATCTGAATTCCCCGACCCTTTACATTGGTTCTGTTTTCATTAATATAATCCACAATTAAACAACTTTGGAACTATCATGAGAAACCAAACAGACACCACCCTTTATAATCTAACCGAACTAAACCAACTCGCTTTATTTAAAGAAAATTTTGAGTGGTATTGCGATGGTGCCCATGTTCAGCATTGCCAATTCACCAAAGGTGTTCTAATCGTTAATACTAAAGATAAAAAATTTAGCTTTTCTTCCGACGGAAAGCCAAAGGACTGCTATCGCCTACCTGTCATAGAGTCTGTTGAAAATAAACTGGTAATGGAAGCCAACCTAAATGGCACTAAAATTACAATTAAGCGCGGAGCCACTGGCGATTTTTACATTAACGCCATAACCACAGAAGGTGCTGACCTGTACGAAGCATGGTGGGGAGGTAGCGACAAAACGATGCTAGATGCATTAAACGAAGCCGCCAGCGTTACACTAGGTAAAACAGATGACCTTGCTATCTAACACACTAAATTCAATACATTACAGGGAAATAAAATGAGCACAGTAAATCTAAAAGCAGCATTAACCTTTAGCGAAATGGTAACAGAAGAAGAAGTGACCAAATGGAAAAGAGATTATCTTCACGCCATTTACATGAATACACAGGGTATTAAAAAAACGCTTAATGCCGTCGGAGAACTTGATGCAAAAATGATAGCTGAATATAAGGCATACAGAGTTAACCTATTTGCCCTTGATAGATTGCTTGATGATATCTGCAATAGCATGAAACTCCACCCCTCTTCTTATGTTCAGAAAGCTATCGACAAGATATGCAATGAAGTTTCAAATAATGTTAAAGATGAGGAACTAGTCAGAGAGATGGCAGATTTCGGAGCTC
>Ga0105359_10003167_pt1 | contig 13526 bp, 10 predicted proteins | sample GOMGulsemesocosm_6_FD_83659 | JGI IMG/M metagenome (GOLD analysis project Ga0105359, IMG submission 83659) | Methane-oxidizing microbial communities from mesocosms in the Gulf of Mexico - GOM8C Gulf of Mexico | ecosystem: Environmental > Aquatic > Marine > Cold seeps | place: Gulf of Mexico... | reverse complement strand
TATTTAACACCAACTCGCTTCATTTAATGGGGCCTTCAACTGCTCTTCAATATTTGCCAGCAAGACTCGGTAACCGACATTACCATAAAGTACCTGCCTGCCATTATCAATGATATAAGTAGGGCTACCTTTTAAAGAGTGAACTTTAGCTTGTTGATAATCAGCCATTAATGCTCCCATAGCACTACCATTATCAATCGATTTTTGAATGGGCTTACAATCAAGTCCTTCAGTTTCAACTAACGAAAGTAACAGACTTAATTTACCTATATCTTGTCCATCAATAAAAAAGGCTTGGCGAATTAACAAGGCAAGTTCAATGCTTTTTTCTTTGCCATAGCTTAATTCAATTGCTTTAAGTATTAGGTGTGCATTAGCCGATGTATTGGGGCGTACTTTTTCCCAGAGATCTGAGTTTATGGGGGCGTCGGGATAAGGTAAAGCGGCTTGATGAACATGCTGAGCAAAACCTGAAAAGCCCCGTTTTTCTTGCCACTGAGTAGATATTTTATGGCTCGCATCACCAAATACATCCAGGTAATGATAACGTAACTCAATCTTGTCCGATAATTTATCGTTAAGCTCTTCGATGCGTCGCTGCGCTATCCACGCCCAGACACATAAAATATCACTGTAATAGTCTATTACAACAGGTGTTGCCATGCTTTGTTCCCTTGTATCAGGTGCTGAATTTATGTGTTAATAAGCATTAACAACAAGCGTTGCAAATATCGTCCAAACTCGAAGTGATAACGTAAACATCGAGGTAACCAACACGCTTTAATTGCTCAGCTGAAAAAACAGCACGTGCGCCAGTTGCACAATGTAAAAAAATAGCTTGTGATTCATTGGGGTAAAGTTGCAGTACTTTCATTTCTAGCAAACCTCGAGGGACATTGATCGCAGCTTTTGCCGATTTTTCAGCATATTCACTTGGCTCTCGTACATCAATGATCACACCGTTTTTTTGTTTGGCTAATACAAGCGCTTCTTCAGCATCAATAAGCGTTAAAGACTCTCGTGCTTGTGCGATTACTTCAGGTATTGTTTTCAGCATACTCATTCCTCTTTAAACCAATGTGGATAAATTAACTCATTCCAGCCATTACAATTGACATTCATCTTTGTAAATACGAAGTAATGTAACGCTACCTTTAAAGTCTAATATAAGGTTTATTCGCTTTTACTAATAACCCTTACATTAGCTTTTACTAATAAACTATACATTAGACTTTACTAATATAGAAAACAACTATAAAGTAAATATATTAAATCTTGCGAAATTCTTTGGATAAACGAATGAAAACCGAACAACAGAAACTTTTAGATAATGCTCAAGAAGTAGCCGGGATATTAAAACAATTATCAAACCCTTACCGGTTAATGATCCTGTGTTGTTTAAGTGATAATGAGCTTACTGTCGGTGACTTAAATCAGCGTATTGATCTTTCACAATCAGCACTTTCACAACACTTAGCAAAGTTAAGAGAAAATAATATAGTGACGACAAGACGTGAATCTCAAACAATATTTTATCGTATTTCTAGCCCCAAAATTGAAGACTTGTTACGTGTGCTACATGAGAATTTTTGCAATGATGAGCAAAATATTTAAGTTAACGTGAAACAAGATGATTTATACCTAACAGATTCATATCAAACGGATTAACAATGGCTATTGGCACAAATTTCACATCAACTTTATTAAGTAAGGTACTTAATAGCAAACTGCCATTATTTATTTTGGTATTATCAATACTCTCAGGACTCATGGCACTTAACTTGACTCCACGTGAAGAAGAGCCACAGATTATAGTGCCCATGATCGATATAATTGTCGATGCCCCTGGGATCAGCGCAAGACAGGTAGAGCGCTTAGTCACAACTCCCCTTGAAAAACTATTAGCACAAGTGCAAGGCGTAGAACACGTTTACTCAGTCAGTAAGGGTGATCAATCAGTAGTAACATTGCGCTTTACTGTCGGTGAGAATCGCGAAAAAGCACTGTTAAACACATATAATAAACTGCACTCAAACACAGAGAAAATCCCACAGGTTGTTACCCAATGGCGAGTTAAGCCCATCGAGGTCGATGATGTCGCTGTAGTCATGTTAGCTTTATATAGCACTGACAGTAGCCAAGTAGATGACTATGCGCTGAGACGTCTTGCTGAAGAAGTTTCTACTTTTTTACAAGCCATCAAAAATACCAGCGAAGTTAATATTGTTGGCGGCCGTGCTAGACAAATACAAGTCAATATCAAACCAGAGCAAATGACGGCACGACAAATAACCATCAGTGATATTTTCAACGCTATCAAGGTATCAAATGTACTTGAAAATCATGGGAATTTAACACTATTAAGTCAATCAATAATCCTAGAGAGTGGCGATATCTACCGAAATATTAACGCGTTAAAGGAAACGCCTATTAGTGCCATCGATGGTAGTGTTATTTTGTTAAAAGATATTGCTGATGTGATTGATGGCCCTGCAGAGCAAACTAACTACACTTGGCTTGATTTCACTAAGAGTCATGCAAATGGCGCCAACAAAGACCAGCCTATGGTTACCATTAGCATTGCTAAGCAACAAGGTAGTAATGCGGTAACCGTTGCTAAGAAAATCCATGAGAAGATAGCTCAATTACAAGCAAATATTTTTCCTGCCAATGTCAAAGTAGAAGTTTTACGTGACTATGGTGAAACAGCCAATGAAAAAGTAAATGACTTAACCACAAGCCTCACCTTTGCTGTATTTACTGTAGTGATTTTTATTGGTGTCTTTTTAGGTTGGCGATCTGCGCTTGTGGTCGGTTTGGCCGTGCCTATTTGTTATGGAATAACCTTATCTTTAGATTTACTCTTTGGTTACACCATTAACCGAGTAACCCTATTTGCTCTTATTCTATCGTTAGGTTTATTAGTCGACGATCCTATTACTGGTGTTGACAATATAGAACGCTACTTAGCTAAAATTAAAGGTAAAACAAACCAGAAAAACATTCATGATACGATAGTCTCGGCTATCAATGAGATTCGCGTGCCTTTATTGATGTCTACCATCACGATAGTATTGGCATTTATTCCATTGGCATTTATTACCGGTATGATGGGACCTTATATGGCCCCCATGGCCTTTAACGTACCTTTAAGTGTTATCAGTTCAACCTTGGTCGCCTTTTTAGTCACTCCTTGGCTTGCCAGTAAATTTATAAAACCGAAACCAATTCCCTTAAAAAGCTCCAATGAAGATACAAAATCGAATAGTTTAAATAAACTTCAAGAACCAGGTTTTCAACGTATATACCGTAAAATACTCACCCCATTGTTAGATAATAGAGCAAAGGGAAAGGCGGTTATGGGCTTGGTATTAGTCTTATTTATGCTTGCTGCTTTGTTACCCATTATGCGCTGGGTTCCTCTAAAGCTTCTACCTTTTGATAATAAAAACGAAGTACAAGTTATTATTGATATGCCCGAAAACTCTACATTGGAGCAAACTGCCGCCATAACCAAAAGAGTTTCGGTTATCGTGCAAAAGCTACCTGAAGTAACCGCTATTGCGAGCTATGTAGGTTTGCCCTCACCCATTGATTTTAATGGAATGGTTAGACAGTATTATCAACGCCACGCTCCTTATTTAGCTGACTTACGTGTATTACTTATTGATAAAGGTCAACGAGAACATCAATCTCATGGTGTTGTATTACGACTACGAGAGCACTTAACCCCGCTAACAAATGAATTAGCACAAAACGGCGGCATTAAAATTCGTGTAGTAGAAGTTCCTCCAGGGCCTCCAGTATTAAGCACACTTGTTGCAGAAATTTATGGCAGCGAATTCACTCAATATGCTCACTTGCAACAAGCCGCCTCGATAGTAGAACAACGCTTAAGCGTGGAGCCTTTTGTTGTTGAAATTGACTCAACGGTTGGCGATGAGCAAACAAGGTTACGCTTCATTAGTGATAAAACTAAAGCAGCACTGTCTGGTATATCAACATCAACCATAAATCAAACTATTGGCGTAGCAACAAAAGGAGAAGTTGCTGGGTATTTACACCTTGATAATGAAGCATCTCTATTAGCGATTAAGGTTAAACTACCACTTGAACAGCGCCAATACTTGAGCGACCTCAAACGATTATCGTTAAAAGGACAAGCTGGCATAATACAAACGAGCACGTCACAAGGTATTGATATGGCGCCACAACCTTTAGTGGCTTTAGGTGAACTCGGTGAATTTACAGAATTCCCTGCTGACAGAGTTATTTTTCATAAAGATTTAAGACCGGTAGTGTACGTAACCGCTGATATATCGGGAAGAACACCAGCAGAAGTAATCGCTGATATTAGTAGTGATTTAGTGAGCAATAAAACAGATAAAAACGCAACCGATACAGAAGAGGTCTATTGGCAAGAGAGAAGTTTCCTCGCTAATGGTGGCGGTATTGCCTGGCAATTACCCGATGATATTGAGCTTTCGTTTAGTGGAGAGGGAGAATGGCGCATTACCATTAGAGTTTTTCGTGATATGGGGCTGGCATTCGCCTTTGCACTCACCGCCATCTTTATTGTACTGCGCCTGCAAACCGGTTCTGTGGCTTTATCTGCAATTATAATGTCAGCAATCCCCTTAACGGTTATTGGCATTATGCCTGGTTTCTTTTTATTAAATCAATTTGGAGAGCGTCAAATTTCCGCAGCACCTGATCCAATATTATTCACCGCTACAGCCATGATAGGCATGATCGCCTTGGCGGGTATAGTGGTGAGAAATTCCTTAATATTGATAGAATATATTAACCAAGCTCGACAGCAAGGTGCTTCAATTAATGAGTCTCTGATTGAAGCAGGCGCTGTGAGAGTCCGGCCAGTATTATTGACCGCAGGTACGACACTCTTAGGGAATTTAATTATTACTTTAGATCCTGTATTTAGTGGACTGGCCATTGCCATTATATTTGGCATTATCTCATCGACAGTATTTACACTGCTGGTAGTGCCTATCGTTTATTCGTTAGTTTTTGATGGTAATACCATGCTTAATAACGAGCCTGACAGCAACCCGAACACATTATCAGGTAACGAAATAAACGATTTATCAAACAAAAAGTCAGCTGACAATGTTGAGGTTTTATCATGAAAAAATTTATTATTCCCATATCAGCGCTAATTTTTTTACTGCTCATGGTCGCTTGGTTAGCTGGCACTTTTAACAACAAGGTTTCGCCTGGCTTTGAACAAGCCACCCCTTCAATGGTTAAGACAACAACTTATACTGTAATAAGCAGCACAGAAGCTATATTTGAAGGTGTTTCTGCCAATGTTACCGCGAAACAAGCGACAATAATTTCCTCTAGATTGCTCGCACGAATTGATAAAATAAACGTTCGCTCTGGTGATCTAGTTAAAAAGGGTGACGTATTGATAACACTTGAGAATAACGACTTATCAGCAAGCGTTATCGAAGCCGGTGAGCAAGTTAATGCCATGGTGGCAAGACATACAGAAGCAGCACAAAACTTTCAACGTGCTAAGCAGTTATTTAAACAGAGAATTGTGTCACAGTTTGATTTAGATAAAAGTAAGGCTGATTATTTAAATATTAAAGCAAAGCTAACCGCTGCTAAACAAAATTTTACTCAAGTTCAAACCACATTAAGCTACGCAACACTTCGTGCTCCAATCAATGGAAAGGTAGTTGACCGATTTGCAGAGCCAGGCAATACCGCACAAGCCGGTGGAAAATTATTGTCGCTATACAACCCTCTTTCATTACGTGTTGAAGCACAAGTACGCGAACAACTCGCGTTAACACTCAGACAAGGTCAAAGTATCACAGTAGATTTACCCACGGTAAAACAAAAATTAGTCGGTACAGTCGAAGAAATTGTCCCTGCCGCTAATACAGGCTCACGCAGCTTTTTAATAAAACTGAGCTTACCCTACAAAGGAAATTTATTACCTGGTATGTATGCTCGTTTATTGATTCCTGCAGGTCATACAGAAAAACTTTATGTTCCGCATAGTAGTATTGCTCAAATAGGGCAACTCGACTTTGTTCAGGTAATGGTTGATGGGATAAATCAAAGACGATTTATTCGTATCGGTGAAATAAATCCACATGGTTTTGTTCCTGTTATCTCTGGTCTCGTTGAAGGCGATATTGTGGTCGCTATTAGATAAATGATGAGCTAGAAGCTCACTTACTCATACTTGCGATAACGCAGATAATAGCGGTCATTACCCTTCAATATTCGTCATTACAAATTATGCCTTTTCGCCTTAATTACTTAAAATGCATCGATAACGTCTAACATATTAACTTTTTATCACTTCATGACAATTACATTCAGTTAACAAGTTGGCTATATCATCAAAATTTGATAGGATCGCCGAAAATTTAATCCCCTACATTTTATTTGATTAATTATCATTTTTTAAGGATGAACATGAAATCTAAAATAGCGATTGCTGCCCTGCTTTTATTACCATTAACAGGTCAATATGCCCTAGCTGAAGAAGTGGCCACTGAAGAAAAGTCTTCTTTAACAGTTTCTGCTGAACTAGGTATGTTATTTAAAACAGGTAACACCAAAAGTGGTGATATTAAAGTTGGCTTAAATTTAAAGCATGAAAAAGACCAATGGTTAAATTTATTAGCATTTAATGCTATAGCTAAAAAAATTGAAACTGAAGATGAAAACGGCAAAGACGTGTTTGAAAGCACTGATAATAAATGGGATATTTTAGGTCAAACTAACTACTCACTTGAAGAAGGTGGCAAAAACTACCTTTACGGCAGTGCGTTTTACCAACAAAATAAATTTAATAGTTTTGAGTACCAAACGTCTGCATCATTTGGTTGGGGTCGCCACTGGTGGGAAACTGAAACGAGCTCATTTTTTGCAGATGTAGGTCCAGGTGTAAAATACGATGTAATACGTGCAGAAGCAGCGACAGCGACAACAGCTGCCGTTGATGAATACAGTGAAACAGCAGCAATTGTGCAAGCGCAAGCGTTATACACCAAACAAATTAATGATTTTGTTGAGTTCAAACAATACTTAGTTGCTAAGCAAGCTGTTGAATCTGAGAAAAATAGTTATTACCGCTCAGAAACATCGCTAACAACTAAGTTAATAGAGTCTTTACAGTTTAAGTTCTCTTTTCTTGTTGAGCATGATACTGAAGTAGAAGAAGGTTTTGAGAAGACTAACACTGAAACCTCTGTGACTTTAGTTTATAGTTTCTAGACGCTAGACTTAAGTTATTCATACAAGAGGCTGTCTTCAATTATGGAGGCAGCCTTTTTTATTGACAATTTTTTAATTATTTATAGCTAAAATCAATATTAAAAAAGTGTGAAATAAAAAACCAGCCCTAAGGCTGGTTTTTTCAAGATACCAAATTGATTAAGTTCTTTCCCACCCAGCGAGAATTAATAGGCTTAGGGACAAGGCATTGATTGTAGAGAATGGTTATTCCCTTCTCAAAATCAATAACGCTGTGTGTAAGCCTTTTAAACTCACCCTTGGGAGCTTACTCAATGACCACTAACTTCGTTAAATTTATTTGATTTAGAGTGAACTAAACCGGAACAAATTCTCCTTTTTATTGAACATAGAGCATAGCTCTAAGTTGGGAAGAAATTTAATCAAATTGGTATTAGTTGGTTCGGGAACTAATCGAAACTAACTAAACTGGTTAGAGGTATTGTTCACACCACCTGCTTTAAGGGCATTCTCACCGGCAAAGTATTCTTTATGATCATCACCCATGTCAGAGCCTGACATGTTCTGATGTTTAACACAGGCGATACCTTGACGAATTTCTTTACGTTGTACACCCTCAACATAACCAAGCATAGCCGCATCACCAAAGTATTCTTTAGCTAAGTTATCAACAGACAATGCCGTTGTATGGTAAGTAGGCAGTGTGATTAAGTGATGGAAAATACCCGCTTCACGTGCTGTATCAGATTGGAAACTACGGATTTTATCATCTGCCGCAGCAGCTAATTCAGAGTTATCATAATCAACATTCATTAAATCTCCGCGAACATAGCTAGATACATCTTCGCCAGCTTCAACCATGGCATCAAATGCTTGTTGGCGGAAGTTTAGTGTCCAGTTAAATGATGGGCTGTTGTTATAAACCAGCTTAGCATTTGGAATTTCTTTACGTACTTCGTTCATCATTGCTGTGATATCAGCAACGTTTGGTGTCGCGGTTTCAATCCAAAGTAAATCAGCACCTGCTTTAATTGCTTCAATGCTATCAAATACACAACGCTCTTCACCCGTACCTTGACGGAACTGGTATAAACCAGAAGGTAAACGTTTAGGGCGAACTAGTTTTCCATCACGATTGAAGCATACATCGCCTTCAGCCATTTGTGATACGTCAATTTCTTCAACGTCTAAGAAAGAGTTATAAACATCACCTTGATCGCCAGGCTCTTTAACAACCGCTATTTCTTTAGTAAGACCAGCACCTTCAGAGTCTGTACGTGAAACGATAATACCGTTGTCGATACCAAGCTCAAGGAAAGCATGACGTAATGCACGAATTTTAGAATGAAAATCTGCATGAGGAACGGTAACTTTACCATCTTGATGGCCACATTGCTTTTCATCGGCAACTTGGTTTTCAATTTGCAGTGCACAAGCACCAGCTTCAATCATTTGCTTAGCCATTAGGTAAGTTGCTTCGGCGTTACCAAAACCCGCGTCAATATCTGCAATAATTGGCACAACGTGAGTAACGTGGTTATCAATTTGCTCTTGGATAGCTGCTTTTTCAGCGCCATTTGCTTTATCTAAATCGCGGAAAAGGCCACCTAATTCACGTGCATCAGCTTGTCGAAGAAAGGTATAAAGCTCTTCAACCAAAGAAGCCACTGACGTTTTTTCATGCATAGATTGATCAGGTAAAGGACCAAATTCACTGCGAAGAGCTGCAACCATCCAACCTGAAAGGTATAAATAACGACGATCGGTCTTACCATCAAAATGCTTCTTGATAGAAATCATTTTCTGTTGACCAACAAAACCATGCCAGCAACCTAGAGACTGAGTATATTTAGAGCTATCAGCATCATAAGCTTCCATATCGCTACGCATAATATCTGCAGTGTACTGAGCAATCTCTAAACCCGTTTTAAATTTGTTCTGTGCACGCATACGAGCAACTGATTCTGGGTTTATAGCATCCCAAGAGCTTCCTGCATTGGCTTTAATCGCTTGAACTGCTTCTATTGCACTTTGATAGTTAGACATATCATTCTCCAAAAGTCTTGTTGTGGGTTAATTCGTTATATTTATCGTTAATTAGTATTGGTTAGTTAACTTCCAACTTAATAGCTTTAACCTAGAGGCTCAACCTCGAGTTGACTACAAACAAGTAAGCTTTCATACCGGACTACAAAAACAATAACCCATGAAGATGGTATTTTTAAAATATATATATATTATTATCATCATTCACGACGTGAATATAAATATTCCTTTATTGTTGTGCCCGGGTAGTTTTTATTGCGCTTAAGATAAAATTTCATTGAATTAGCCCCCTTTTTAGCTTATATCTATCTCACTTATATTTATTAGCAGAGCCATTAATTACATGAATATTTCTAAAATTGATTTGAATTTACTTATTTATTTAGACGTATTGTTGCGAGAGAAGAATGTTACCCGTGCCGCAAGTCAACTTAACATTACTCAACCAGCTATGAGTAATGGCCTAAAACGACTAAGGACATTATTTAACGATCCAATTTTAGTACGTACTTCTGACGGTATGGTTCCTACAGAACGCGCTCGCAGTTTGGCACCTAGTATTCGTAAGATATTACTTGAACTAGAAGAAGCGCTACAAGGCGAAGAAGAGTTTAATGAACTAAACAGTCAGCGTGTATTTAGAATAATGGCCAGTGATTATGCTGCATCAACTTTAATTCCGACCTTGTTAAGGGCACTAAATAAAGTTGCACCCAATATCACTCTCGATATTATGACACCCAGTGATGTTACTTTTCATGATGTTGAAGCGGGTAAAATTGATATGGCGATCAACCGCTTTGATGAGTTACCGCAGTCTTTCCACCAAAAAGCGATCTGGCGTGATTCATTTTCTTGTTTATTAAGTGCTGATAGCCCCTTAGTAAGTAAATTTAATTTAAATGCTTATTTAGATGCAAAACATGTCTGGGTTTCAAAAACAGGTTTTGGCGTGGGTGTGGGAATGGATCCTAAAGATGTTCAGAAACTAGGATGGGTTGATGAAGCACTTGCTCGTTTAGGTAAAAAACGTGACATAAAAGTTTTTACCCGTAATTACCATGTCGCGATGCAACTAGCGTATGAAGATAACTTAATTGCAACGTTGCCGACAAAAGCAGCCCAGTTACACAAAAATGATAGCAATTATACTATTGTTAAACCACCTTTTGAGATCCCTGATATTGAATTAAAAATGATCTGGAGCCCTTTACTTCATCATGATGCAAGCCATATTTGGTTTCGCCAGTTAGTTATCGCTGCAGCGCTAAAGTGTCAGGAGAATATTTAAGCTACTATGAATAATGTGCTTTATACCCTCTTTGTCATCAGCATAAGTTTACTACTAGGAAAATTCGCTAATTATTTATTAGCGGCCTTACCTGCTAGTTTATACGGCATGATTATTTATGCGCTTTTTTTACAACTCAATTGGTTTAGCGCAAAAAAGGTTACCAAAACGAATCAGTGGCTGATCAAGCATATGGGCGTATGTCTAGTACCTGCTGGCATGGGGATCATCAATCACTTTGATCTCATTCAGCAGCATGGCCTTGCGCTAGTGATTATTATTTTCAGCTCAACTTTTATTTTACTCACGGTTATTGGCTACTTGAGCGAACGTTATTTAATAACACCTGAGAATCACAAAACGATTACCAAAAATAATCCCCCAAAAGGGTCAAGATAATGCTGACTACTTTCATTACTAATAGCCCAATATTGGCCAGCATAATTATCACGTTAATCACAGTAGCAACCTACCAATTAGCGGCTTCATGCCAACAGAAATGGCAATATATTTGGTTAAATCCTATGTTAATTTCTATTAGCATATTGGTGCCGTTTTTGTTAATAACAGAGATTAATTATCAAGAGTATAGTGATAAAACTCAAATACTTAACTATTTGCTCGAACCTGCCATTGTTGCCTTAGGTTTACCCCTTTATCAACAGTTTAAGCAAATACGTTTTTATTGGCGAGAAATGACCGCTATTTTAGTACTAGGCATTACTGTGGTAATTATCGTTAGCTTTATTCTGGCTATGTGGTTGATAAAAGCACCTGAAATAGCGATAGCCTTATCATTAAAATCAGTCACTACCCCGATAGGTATTACCTTAACCGAACAGTTGTTTGGTGATAGCTCTATTACCGCTTTTGCTATATTAATTGCTGGTTTATTTGGTGCCTTATTAGGTCCTCAATGGCTAAGCTTTATTGGTGTGAATTCAGCTAAAGCTCAAGGATTAGCTATTGGCAGTGCCAGCCATGTTATTGGCACAGCTGTACTTGTACGTAAAAGTGCAGAGCATGGCGCATATAGCTCTGTAGCTTTGATTTTATCTGCAGTGCTCACAGCCCTGATCAGCCCCTGGTTAATCCCTTTAATACAACAACTTTTCAACTAAGCCCATTTAAGTGGTGACTTAAGCATCATTCACATAGTGAATGATGCTTATAACAAAGTACAATAATATGAATACCAGCATTTCACCCCCGCACAAAATAAAATTAAAGCCATACTTTACAACAACTTAATAAAATACTTTTCAATGTAATATTTTACAGCTCAATTTTATAGCCCTAAAGCACTATTGCCAGCAGTGATAATAAGCCATAGGATTATCACTAATAGTTATTTCTAGCGTTTATTTCGCTCTACCATGGCTTAAATGACGCTAGAAATAGAAACTTTTACATAAACATTCTTGACGATTAAATACCAAGTTTTGAAATAAGGTGAAGTAACGATGACTGAGACAGTAACGATAGAGAACTTAACAGTAAGCCAGTGTCTTTTTGATTTTATTGAACATGAAGCATTACCAGATACTACTATTAGTTCAGCACATTTTTGGCAGCAGTTTTCTAGTATCATTGATGACCTAAGCCCCGAAAATAAACAGCTTTTAATAAAGCGTGATACGTTACAAGCCAGCATTGATAATTATCATCAAAATAATAAGCCACTTGAATTTTCTCACTATAAACAATTTTTAACAGACATTAACTACCTAGTACCGCAAGTAGATGACTTTAGTATCAACACCTGCAATGTTGATAATGAGTTAGCATCTATGGCCGGACCACAACTTGTTGTACCCATAATGAATGCTCGTTTTGCATTGAATGCGGTAAATGCACGTTGGGGAAGTTTATATGATGCACTTTACGGCACCGATGCCATAAGTGATGTCAACGGCGCACAGCCAAGTAAAGCATATAATCCGATTCGTGGTAAAAAGGTTATCGCTTTTGCTAAAGATTACCTAGACCATGTTATTCCGCTGCTTAATGGTAATCATAGTCAGGCAGTTGGCTATCACTTAACTGAACAACAATTGATGATAAGTTTGATTGATGGTACGCAAACTCCATTACATACCCCTGAGGCATTCGTTGGTTTTACTGGCAGCATAAATAAACCTGAGTCTCTGATGTTTACTCACAATGGCTTGCACCTACAATTATTATTCAACGACGACAGTGCTATAGGTAAAGAAGATGCTGCAGGTTTAAGCGACATTATGCTTGAATCCGCTTTAACAACCATTATGGATTGTGAAGATTCAGTAGCCGCTGTCGATGGCGAAGACAAAGTAATTGCCTATAGAAATTGGCTAGGATTAATGACGGGAAAGTTATCTGCAACCCTCAATAAAAATGGTCAAAGTATTACCCGTACTATGAATAAAGACTTGAGCGTTCAAACACTAAATGGCGATAACATTACCCTTAAAGCTCGTAGTTTAATGTTCGTACGTAATGTCGGTCATTTGATGACAAATAATGCCATTATTGATAAAAATGGCAACGAAGTACCTGAAGGCATTCTTGATGCTATGATCACCAGCTTAATTGCTTTGCATGACTTAAAAGGCAATAGCGAATATAGCAATAGTAGTGAAGGTTCTATTTATATTGTTAAGCCTAAAATGCATGGTCCTGAAGAAGTGGCTTTTGCCAACACATTATTTTCTCGGGTAGAAGCGGCTCTATCACTACCATGTAACACGGTAAAAATGGGCATTATGGATGAAGAAAGACGTACCAGTGTTAACTTAAAAAATTGTATTTATGCAGCAAGAAACCGTGTGGTGTTTATTAATACGGGCTTTTTAGATAGAACAGGTGATGAGATCCATACCTCTATGATGGCAGGACCCATGGCAAGAAAAGCGGATATAAAACTGACGCCATGGATAAGCGCGTATGAAGATAACAATGTTGATGTTGG
>Ga0105359_10003166_pt1 | contig 13530 bp, 10 predicted proteins | sample GOMGulsemesocosm_6_FD_83659 | JGI IMG/M metagenome (GOLD analysis project Ga0105359, IMG submission 83659) | Methane-oxidizing microbial communities from mesocosms in the Gulf of Mexico - GOM8C Gulf of Mexico | ecosystem: Environmental > Aquatic > Marine > Cold seeps | place: Gulf of Mexico... | reverse complement strand
TAGAAAAGCACTATTTTTTGTGTGTAAATACTTCAACATGACGCAAAACTGGATAGTGGCTTTGCAAAATTGACAAACTTTATTGAGGGACTTTAAATAGGTTTAAATTAATTTAGGCTATAAGAGAAAACTTTGCCTTTTAATACGTTAGTAATGTATCGGGAAGTCATAAATCATTGATAAACCATTGATAAATTTAGTTAAAATCATTAAGGAAGGATAGTATAATGTCAGTAGTTGCATTTATTCCAGCAAGAGGGGGCTCTAAAGGAGTACCTAAAAAAAATATTAAATTATTAGCAGGAAAACCACTTATTGCTTGGAGTATTGAGCAAGCTATTGCTTCAGATTTAGTTGATAGGGTAATTGTATCTACAGATTGCGAAGAAATAGCTGAAGTTGCTAAAAAATATGGAGCAGAGGTTCCATTTCTTCGACCTGTTGAAATATCTAATGATACGGCTACAACAGAAAGTGCTATGTTGCACTGCTGTGAATACTTAAAAGCCAAAGGGGAACTTCCTGAGTTGTTTATCTTAGTACAAGCAACTTCCCCTCTCAGAAGCCTTGGTCAAATAGATAAAGCAATTGATTTTTTAGTTGAACATAATTATGACAGTTTACTTACCGTAAGTAAGTCACATCGATTTACTTGGAAGAACCCAGTTGATCCTGTTGCATCATATGATTTTATGAATAGGCCACGGCGACAAGATATTAAAGAAGAAGACCAAGAATACTTAGAAACAGGCTCTTTTTACATAACCAAAACAGATATGTTAATGGAGTATAAAAATAGACTTTGTGGTTCTGTAGGTATGTTTGAAACCCCTGAAATAGAAAGTTATGAAATAGATACACATGTAGATTTTGTTATTAGCGAAGAGTTAATCAAATCTCAATTAAATAAATAGGATTTATAATGTTTTTAACCAAAAACCTCCAGCAATATATTTGTTTTTCTGAACACAGTCTGGTTGATGCCCTTCAAAAAATTAGTGATAACAAAGCACGAATTATTTTTATAGTTACTGAACATGGTCGATTATTAGGGAGTATTTCTGATGGCGATTTTCGTCGCTGGCTAACTGAATCAGAAACAATAAATTTAAATGTACCAGCTAAAGATGTGATGAATACTAACGTTCAAAAGCTTCTTGTCGGCACAGATAAAAATGAAATTAACCAACTTTTTATAAATGGAATAGATTGTGTTCCTTTAGTCGATACCTCAGGGCATCTAATCCAATTAGCCTTTCAAAAAAATGATGGTTTTTTTGTCGGCGAAAGAGAAATCTCAGAAAAAACATCAAGTTTTATAATCGCTGAAATAGGAAACAATCACCAAGGTCAAATTGAACTTGCAAAGGAACTGGTAGATCATGCCGTTACCGCAAATGTTGACTGTGTAAAATTTCAAATGCGCAGTATGAAAGCTTTATATAAAAATTCAGGTGATGCTGATGATGCGAGTGTTGATTTAGGTGCACAATATACATTGGACCTTTTGTCTAAATTTCAACTTACCAATGATGAGCTCATTGAGGTATTTAATTATTCAAAAAGTAAAGGAGTACTGCCACTATGTACTCCATGGGATGTAGACTCTCTTAAAGTACTCGAAAATTATGGAATGGAAGCCTACAAAGTTGCTTCTGCAGATTTCACTAACTTTGAATTATTAGAAGAAATTGCTAAAACGGGTAAACCATTTTTCTGTTCAACGGGGATGTCTAGTGAAGCTGAAATCAAAGAAACTGTGACGTTTTTAGATTCTTTAGGTGCAAACTATGTTTTATTACACTGTAATTCAACTTACCCAACACCATTTAAAGACGTTAACTTACGTTATTTAACTCGTTTAAAAGACATTACCGGCCAACTGGTTGGCTACTCAGGTCATGAACGTGGTATTTGTGTACCAATTGCAGCAATAGCTTTAGGCGCTTGTGTTATAGAAAAACATTTGACCGTAGATACATCTCTTGAAGGGACTGATCATAAAGTTAGTTTACTTCCTGCTGAGCTTGAGGAAATGGTTAAACAAATTCGTCAAGTTGAAGAAGGTCTGGGCTCAAGCCAAGAACCAAGGGAAATAACTCAAGGGGAATTGATGAACCGTGAGAATCTTGCTAAGAGTTTAGTCGCTAAGCAAAGTATCAATATTGGTCAATTAATCACTCGTGATATGGTTGAGATTAAGAGCCCAGGGCAAGGATTACAACCAAATCGCTTAAATGACCTTATTGGTAAAGCCGCTAACAGAGACATCCCAGCAGGTAGTTTCTTTTATTTAACGGATATACTAGGTCAAATAGTGAAGAGAGATTATTCATTTTCTCGACCTTTTGGTGTACCTGTTCGTTATCACGACTATCGTCAGATTGTAAAAGATACAAATTTAGATTTTGTTGAATTTCATCTTTCTTACAAAGATTTAGAAGTTAACCTGTCTGATTATTTCTCAGGCGAAGAAAATATCGGTTATGCTATTCATAGCCCTGAGTTGTTTGCGAATGACCATATTCTGGATTTATGTTCAGATGATACGGAATATTTAGAGCAATCTGTTTTACTATTACAAAGAGTTATAAATATAACCCGTGAATTAAACCAATATTTTCCAAAAACTAAGAACCCTGTCATCGTTGTAAATGCTGGTGGTTGGAACAGTAAAGGTTTTATATCTAAAGAAGACAAAACGCGTAAATATCAACTTGTTTCTGAGTCTTTAGCTCGTTTAGATCTTGATGGAGTTACAATTGCGATTCAAACTATGCCTCCGTTTCCTTGGCACTTTGGTGGTCAAAGCTACCATAACTTATTTGTTTGTGCCGATGAAATTGTCGAGTTTTGCCAAGCTAACCCTAAGATAAAAATATGTTTGGATGTTTCACACTCAATGATGTCGTGTAACTATTATGGTTGGGAACTATTAGACTTCGTAAAGAAAGTAGCTCCTTTTAATGTACACTTACATATTGTTGATGCCAAAGGTGCCGATGGTGAAGGCATTGAAATAGGAAAGGGAGATGTAGACTTTCCTGAATTGCTTTCATTGCTTGACCAAGATAACCCTAATGTTCAATTTATTCCTGAAGTGTGGCAAGGACATAAAAATGGCGGTGAAGGGTTCTGGGCTGCATTGGAATATTTAGAAGGGGTTTAGTCTGTTTTTTATTCTAAAGTATTTCTATTAGTAAAAGTTGTCGTCACTGAATTAATTGATACATATAGTTTGTAAACACCAAGTAGTCGCAAATTATTGTACATGGGGGTTGTTATAAAAAGGGTAACTTTTTTAATATTTGCATATATATTTTCAGTTTTATATTTTCCGTTGGAAGTATCAGGTACGTCACTGTTGACAAAGCTAATGCCCTTAGTACTTTTGAGTGTTAGTGTCTTCGCGTGTTTGCTAACCAACAAAAAAGTATATTTATCGCGTAATGCACTTAATTTTTTTATATTCCAATTATTAATGCTATTAAGTGTTATTTTGAATGGCGGGAATATGATTTTTTTTGCTAACTTTTTCTTTTTAAGTTTATTCGTATTGCTTTTTTATGGTACATACCTAAAATCTGAACGAGAAGCAGTAACAATTAAATTGTTCAAAGCTGTTGTTGTTTTTGCATCTGTAGCCTCAATTGTAGCTTTAATGAATTATTATTTTTATGACCAGTCCATTAAACTGTTTTTAGTAAGATCTACTCCTTATTTTGCTTCAAAAGGGCAAGTTGGTTCTTTTTATCCGAATCCCAATTTATTTGGAAATATGATAGCAATTTCCTCTGCTATTGCTGTTTTGTTATATAGGTCTAATAACATTTCTATGGTTCGTTTTAGTATAAATATGATTCTTATTTTAATTGGTATTATTTGTTCAGGATCAAGAATGTCCTTAGCTGTATATAGTTTAGCCCTCGTATATCTTTTTACACCGGAATCTTTATTTAATCGGTTTAGAAAAGGCAGGTTGTTTTTATACTTATTTTTAATTTTAAGTTCATCATCCTTTTTATTTTATTTATTAGCGGGTTACATTGATTTGAATTTCAGGGATGTAATATGGGGTTCAGTTATAGAAGTTATTTCAATAAACTATATATGGGGGATAGGCTTAGCTAACTTACCAGAAACTTTACATCAAGTTAATAGTTCAATTCTAGTTGGTCAAGCGGCTAATAACTTCGTCTTAGGCTTTATAGCTGAAAATGGAGTGCTTTGTTTTATGTTTTTGTTTATCTATTTCTACTTTAGCTTTAATGGCAATGACAACAGAAATAAAAGGGGAAGCTCTTGTAGCTTTGAAGTTATTTTTTGTTTTATGTTACTTTCACAATTTGCAGAAAGCTTTTATTCTTACGTTGGTTCTTATGTGATTTTAATGATGGTTTGTTTAGTTAGTTCTGAATCACAAGTAAAGTCTCTGAAAATATGAAACTTGGTTTCTTTCACTCTCAAATTGAAAAAATATGATTAAAAAAATTCTATTCGTAACATATGGCGGCGGGCATTCTAAACTTATTATCCCCCTTATTAAAAAATTACATGAAGTTGGGCAGTATGAAATTACTTCATTAGCATTAACTACTGCAGCCAATGACTTCTCTAGAGAAAATATAACTTATAAAGGATTCAAAGATATATTACCTTTGTATTCGACTCAAGATCAAAATGCTTGTATTACTTATGGGAAAAAACTGGCTTCAAAAAATGGCACTGTCAGTTATGATGAGTCAGTGTCTTACCTTGGGATCTCTTATTTTGAATTGGTAAATGAGCATGGTAAAGAAGAAGCACAAAAATTATATGCAAAGAAGGGCAGGGCTGCCTTTTTACCTATAAATGCATTGCTTAAGTTTATGAGTACAATTAAACCTAGCTTATTAGTAACCACCGTTTCGCCTAGAGCAGAAGAAGCCTCTATTTTGGCTGCAAAAAACTTACAAATCCCATCTATTTGTATAAATGATTTTATCAATAAAAATAGTGCTAATAGAATAGCGAGAATTGCGCCTAATATAACCTGTGTAGTAAATGAAAATGTTAAGAAACAGTTAGAAAAATTAAATAATGACCTTGATATACGTGTGACGGGTAATCCTGCATTTGACCGCTTGTCGTTAAGAGATATGGATAAAAACGCAATTAAAAAACAGTTGGGCTTAGAAGGGCCTGTTGTTTTATGGGCCGCACAAAGAGAACACGCAATTCATCCTTTTACTAACAAAAAAGGTGATGTCGATTTACCAAGAAAAGTAGAACAAGCCCTATTTGATATTGCGACGACAAGTAATATTAATTTTGTATTTCGATCTCACCCAAACGACCCAATTGATTATTCTATATATAAATCGTGTGTTAAGGATGGCAATGCATACTCTTTAGATAAATTATTACATATTGCTGATGTGGTGGTTACAATTAGCTCGACAGTAGGTTATGAAGGGCTGATTTTAGGAAAAAAATTAATTACTATTGAAGGATCGACATTAAATGATGATGGCCCTTATCATGAATTAAATATGTCAGCAGGCGTAAATGACTTAACTGATTTAAAATCTACCATTGAACATTCTATTTACTCTATCGATCCTCAATTAGTTAATGGAGACACTTTTAAAGGTGATGCAGCAGATAAAATTGTTAAGGTAATTAAAAACGTTATCAATGAAAAATAGTATTAAACAATTTGCATTATCTGCAATATTACTTAATTTGGGAATATTGCTAGGACGCTTCTCTGGCTTTTTAAGAGAGATCATCATTGCAAATAATTATGGGGCTACCTATAAAGCAGATTTAACAATTGTCTTACTGACCTTACCTGATATTCTAATTAATATATTGGTTGGTGGTGCCCTCTCTGCAGCTTTAATACCTAATATGGTAAGCAAGCCAGAGTTAGCCAAAAGGTTGACCTATCAAGCATCACTAGTGTTGTTTTTTACATTTACCATTATTTCAAGTGTTTTTTATTTTTATTCAGAGGGAATAGTTGGTCTTTTTGCTCCTGGTTTTAGTGGGAATTTAAAATCATTAACCGATGAAGGTATCAAGTACATTGTCTTTGTTATCCCCTTCTTTGTGATTACAGGGGTTTTAACTGCATACCTTCAATCCAAAGAAAAATTTACTATACCGAGTTTGGGAACTCTTTTTTTTAATTCCGTCATCATATTGTTCTTAGTCTTTATGATGAGGTCGAATTCATATAGTGTTGAATTAATAGTTATCGCTGTATTATGTGCAGGTTTGGTAAGATATTTCAGCCAACTTATTATGGTGAAATATGTGAATGATTCAACTAGTATATTCGGGGTATGGCTTGTAGATAAAGAGCTTATAAATCGCTATTTCCAAGCAATGCTTTCTGGAAGTTTGATTTTTGTTTTCCCTGTTATGGCACGTTCATTTTCAACTTTCTCAGGTGAAGGTAGTCTGTCGATATTTAGTTATGCTATGCGGTTAGTTGAATTTCCTTTATTAATATCAGTTACTTTCATAACCATCCTTTTTTTACCAAAGTTTGCCAAAAGCTTTGAAAGCGATATTGAGCAATTTAAAGCACAACTTTTGTATGCTAGCCAATTTATTCTTGTCCTAGGTTTGGCATCAAGTGTAACTCTAATTGCAGCAACCGATACGTATGTTGAATTAGTATATGGCTCGTCTTTTGATGTATTTAAACTTAATGAAATTAAAATATTAGTGAGAATTGGTTTAGTAGGTTTATTGTTTCAAGGTTTTGTAACGGTATTTATTTCCGCTTTTAACGCAACAAGGAAAACAAGTATACCAATGAAGGTTAATTTGATAGCTGCGTTGTTGCTGTTTATATTTTTAAGTGTGTTTAAAAATATAATGAGCCTCGAAGATATAATGTTATCGCTAGTAATAACTTATTTAGGCTTGTTTGCTTGTTATTTGTATTTTGTCCGTGGCTGGTTGTTCAATATCGAGAGTGATGACTCTTATTTTAGTTATTACATTTTATTAATTATTATAAATTTTATATCAGGCATTAGCCTTTACGCAGTTAATACCTCATTAGAAGGTGATGTACTTAAGGTTCTTTCAATTGCACTTTTTGGATTGTTGAGCATATGTTCCTCAATTGTGTTGCATCCATTTATTCGAATTAAAATTACAAAAAGACTTCAAAATTATGTTTAATTATTTATTTATTACAAATATTCCCGATATCGCTAAATATGTTGAGCAATCTGGTGTTACCCGCATCTTTCTCGATTTAGAAATAAATGGTAAAGAAGATCGACAAGGCCATTTAGATACTGTGATAAGCAGGCATCAATTGAACGATGTAAAGACCATTAAAGATGTTTTGGAGAAAGCTGAGCTTCTGGTACGTTTAAACCCCCTTTATGAAGGTTCACAGAAAGAAATTGACGAGGCTATTGAATTAGGTGCAGATATTATTATGCAACCGATGTTTCATTGTGTCGAAGATGTAGAAAAATTCGGTGCAATGATCAATGGCAGGGCAAAGTTTATTCCACTAGTAGAAACTGTTAATGGTGCCAAAGATATTCATTTAATTGATGCATTAAAGTGTGTTGATGAACTGCATATTGGGTTAAATGATCTGCATCTAGAGTTGGGTCTTAACTTTATGTTTGAAATTATTTCTAACGGGATGATCGATGAAATGTTACATGGCTTAAGTAAACCATACGGAATAGGTGGTATCGCTAGGGTTGGAGAAGGTACAATCCCCGGTGAAATGGTTATGGCTGAACATGTTCGGCTTGGCTCAAGTGCCGTTATTTTATCTAGGGCATTTCACTTAGGCGCAAAAACAGTCAAAGACTTGAAACAATATTTTGATTTTAGCGAAGAGTTATTGAAATTAGAAAATGAAAGAATAAGTTTATTAAAAGCAAGTCCTATTCAGCTGGATCAAATACATAATGATTTTGTAATTGGTGTCGAATCAATAGTGAGAAAAAAATAATGAAAAGAATTTTTGATATAATTTCATCATTAGCTGCTTTGGTTATATTATCACCAGTTTTTATAATCGTTTCCTTAGTGATAAAAGTTGATGGTGGGCCCATATTATTTAAGCAGAAACGCGTCGGTAAGAATGGTATAACTTTTTCAATTTATAAGTTTAGAAGTATGGTTATAAATGCTGAAAAATTAGGCGGCTATTCAACGTCTACAAATGATAAACGAATAACAAAAGTAGGGTCGTTTATTCGGAAAACTAGTTTAGATGAAATCCCTCAATTAATTAATGTCATAAAAGGGGAAATGACTCTCGTTGGGCCTAGACCTGATGTCCCAGCACAAAGAGCGGAATATTCTGAAATTCAATGGAATAAAAGAAATACTGTAACACCAGGGATTACTGGCTTAGCTCAAGCCACGTTACGTTCAAAAGCAACATGGCAACAGCGTTACGATTTAGATATTGAATATATTGGAAAGTCTTCATTTTTTTATGATTTATGGATTATTTTTCTTACAATAAAACAAGTACTCTTAAAGGGTGGGAATTAGTATGTGTGGTATTTTCGGTTATTATAATTTTGGTAAACCCTTATTAAGTGATGAGCAAGTTGCCATGATGGGCTCATCAATATCTCATAGGGGACCTGATGGCCAAGGTTACTATCATGATGCGGAACAAGGTGTTGCATTAGGCAACCAACGATTGGCTATTTTAGATATTGAGCATGGACAACAGCCTTTCTATTCTGATGACAAGTCTATAGTAGTTGTTCAAAATGGTGAGATTTTTAACCATGTAGAGCTGGCCGAAAACTTGACAAAAGATGGCTACCCATGCAAGACACATTGTGATACTGAAGTGATCCTTAAAGTATATGAACGCGATGGTATAGAGGGCATCAAGAGTTTAAATGGGATGTTTGCAATTGCAATCTTTGATAAAAAATTGGGAAAGTTGTTTCTAATTCGCGACCGCGTTGGGGAAAAGCCTTACCACTATTTTTGGAATGGAGAGTCATTAATTTTCGCATCAGAAATAAAATCTATTTTGCAAGTTATTCCCAAGCCTAATATTTGCTTCGCTGCAATGGATCAATTTTTTGCATTCAATTATGTACCTTCTCCTATAACAATGTTTGAAGATATTTTTCATGTACAGCCTGGACATTATCTGGAAATTGATATAGAGGGAGTTAAGGATAATTGTTGGTGGGACTTAGCTAATATCAAAGACGAGATCAAGTCTGAAGATGAATGGATAGATTTGTTCAATGTTACGCTCGATGATGCCGTTCGAATTCGATTACGTTCAGATGTACCGTTTGGCGCTTTTCTATCTGGCGGGGTAGATTCGAGTACCGTTGTAGGATTTATGGATAAACATATGAACCAACCAGTAAAAACTTACTGTATTGGTTTCGATGATCCTAAGTATGATGAGTCACCATATGCTCAAGAAGCCGCTGACCGCTTCTCAACTGAACACCACCTTCAAATTGTAGATCCTGATATGTTAGACCTATGGAAGAAAGTACTCTATCACTGCGATCAACCACACGGTGATGTATCTTTTATGCCTACCTTCAAAGTAGCAGAAATGGCTTCAGCAGATGTTAAAATGGTACTTACTGGTGATGGAGCTGATGAACTCTTTGCTGGCTACGATAAATATAAAAATTTCTTTAATTATGAAAATGATAATGAACAAACTGAAGACAGTGTTTTCCATAAACGGTATGCGCAAAATTTAACTTTATTTAACCACTCTGCAAGAAATAGCTTGTTTTCGGATGGGGTAAATGATGAATTAGCAAGCTTTGATGTTAATGATAAAAGACTTGAGCCTATGTTCACTAAAATTGCTCATATGGATCATATTAACCAAGCACTTTATATTGACACTATGTTACTTCTTTCAGGAAATAACCTAGTTAAACCCGATCGCATGGGAATGGCCGCATCTATAGAAAATAGGGCTCCTTTTCTTGATCATCGAATGATTGAATTAGCTTTTAAAATCCCCGGGAAATTGAAACTAAAGAATGGAGAAACTAAATATATTTATAAAAAGGCAGTTTCGAATTTAATCGGTGAGCATCTTACCTATAGAAAAAAACAAATGTTTACTGTACCAGTAGGGGATTGGTTCAAGGATAAGTTACGACCTTTATGTGAAGACTTGTTATTAAGTGAAAAAACTAAAGCTCGTCAATATTTTGACTATGAATATGTGCGAAAACTTTTAGATGAACATTGCTCTGAAATTACAAATAACACACGTGAAATCAGGGCATTAATGGCTTTTGAAATATGGTGTCGTTTGTTTTTGGACGATGAAAAGCACTAAGCAGCGTAGAATGTTGATTGATATTATGTGGAATTTGTAATGAAAAAATTTGGCTCGTTAGAAGCAGGTGGAACTAAATTCGTATGTGCTGTAGGGAATGGGCCAGATAATTTTGTTAAAGAAATCTTTCCTACTAAATCTCCTGAAGAAACTATCAATAAAGCTATAGAATTCTTTAAATTCCATAATAGAGATTGTTCATTAAAAGCAATTGGTATAGGTACATTTGGACCGATAAATTTAGCAAAAGAATCAGAAACATTCGGCTGTCTAACAACTACTCCCAAAGTAAATTGGGAAAATACAAATATGTTTACTCCGTTTAAAAATGCGTTTGAAATTCCGGTCTCGATTGATACTGATGTTAATACAGCAGCACTAGGGGAATATACCTGGGGCAGTGCAAAAGATTTAAATAACTTTATATATTTGACTATTGGGACGGGTATAGGTGGTGGCGGGATTATTAATGGCTCATTTTTGCAAGGTGATCAATATCCTGAAATGGGCCACATTTTTTTACCCAAAATCAAAGGTGATAATTTTGAAGGGAGTTGCCCTTATCATGATGATATGTGTTTTGAAGGGTTAGCCTCTGGCACCTCAATCGGTTTACGTTGTGGTTTGAATGCTTCTGAAATTATTGAGTCGGCACAAGTTTGGGAACGTGTCGCTGAATATATCTCATTAGCTTTGGTTAATTATATATATATATCGGCCCCCCAAAAAATATTAATTGGTGGTGGAGTAATGAAACAAACTCACCTTTTTGCAAAAATAAGAAATAATGTGCTTAAACATTTAAATGGGTATAATCACTCAAGTATCAATCAAAAAAACATAAGTGATTATATATGTCCTCCGGATCTCGGTGAAAACTCTGCCATTTTAGGTGGTTTTGCTTTAGCTAAAAAAGCCTATTCCACAAATGGTAGTTCAAATTGACTTTATACAAGAAGTTAATAAATAGATAATAAAGCAAAATTACAGCAAGGATATTAACTTCGTGTATAATGTACCTATGTAATTTCAATTTTTTGCATAAATATTAGCGGTTAAGTGTTGGTTTTAGTTTCAGTTTCAGTTTCAGTTTTAGTTTTAGTTTTAGTTTTATGTTAAGTCAATAGGATTTTATAACGTATATGAATGTATATAGTTCATCATTAGATTTGTTGTTTAGGGCTCCTCGTCCGTTAAAGAGATTTATTAGTATCGTTTCTGATTTGTTTTTTTTAGCTACCGCTTTTTGGGCAGCAATGATTGTTAGATTGGATACTGCCACTATTTTCAATAATCAGCAGTTTTGGTTGTTACTTCTTTCATTAATACCCATTTCTCTTGCTATAAACGTAAAGTTAGGTTTATATCGTGCAATTATCCGTTATATTAGTAGTAAAGCTACGATGTCTATTTGTTTAGCCGTTATACTTTCCACTTTTTCATTAATTTTACTCTCTTTCTATTTACACGTTCAATTACCCCGAACTGTACCTATAGTATTTGCTGCATTTTTAATTATATTAATCGGTGGAAGCCGTTTTTTTATTCGTACTGCATTAGCATACACTCTAAATAGCAGCAAGGAAAAAGTTATTATTTATGGGGCCGGCTCTTCCGGGCGTCAATTATCGCAGTCATTAATTCAAGGAAATGAGTATTCACCAATTGCATTTATTGATGATGATAAAAAAATTCAAAAAAGTAACATCCAAGGTATTACTGTTTTTAATCGTAGTGAAATAAATCACCTAATTGAAAAACACTCAGTTAAACGAATCTTATTAGCTATGCCACGTAATAATAAGAAACGTATTGCTAAAGTACTGAGTCGTTTAGAAAACTTATCTGTTGAAATTCTTTCTATTCCAGGCTCTGCTGATTTAGTTAGTGGTAAAGCGAAGATTGATGAATTGCAGGAAGTGTCAATTAATGACCTGTTGGGTCGTGATTCAGTGACTCCCAATAAAGACTTACTGCAAGCTAATATTAAAAATAAAGTGGTTATGATTACAGGTGCAGGTGGCTCAATTGGCTCCGAACTTTGTCGTCAAATACTAAGTCAACGACCAACAAAGATTATTCTGATGGAATTATCTGAATTTGCCCTATATCAAATTAATGGTGAGCTGCAAGGATTAGCAGATAGACTTGATTACGAGTTGACTATTGTGCCTTTATTGGGGTCTGTGCAACATAAAAATCGCTTGTTAACTATTATGCGTACATTTGAAGTACAAACTATCTACCACGCCGCCGCATACAAGCATGTACCCGTAGTGGAGCATAATGTTATTGAAGGAGTTCGAAATAACATTTTCGGTACTTTATTTGTTGCGGAAGCTGCGATAGAAGCTCAAGTTGAGACTTTTGTGTTGATTTCTACGGATAAAGCAGTAAGACCAACTAATGTCATGGGCACAACCAAGCGTATGGCTGAATTGGTTTTACAAGCTTTAGCTGATAAAACGAAGCAAGCTAAGGGAGTAACCCGCTTCTGTATGGTCCGTTTTGGTAATGTTCTGGGTTCTTCTGGCTCTGTTGTGCCTTTATTTCGAGAACAAATTAAAAATGGTGGCCCTGTTACTGTAACTCACCCTGAAATTATCCGTTACTTTATGACCATACCCGAAGCATCACAATTGGTTATTCAAGCTGGATCAATGGGCAAAGGTGGGGATGTTTTTGTTTTAGATATGGGGGACCCAGTTAAAATCTCAGATTTAGCATCGAAAATGATTCGCTTAAGTGGTATGACCGTAAATGATCAGCAGAACCCCGATGGTGATATTTCGATTGAATACACTGGTTTACGCCCTGGTGAAAAGTTGTTTGAAGAGTTGTTGATTGGCGATGATGTCACTCAAACAGATCATCGTCGTATTATGTCCGCTCATGAAACTTGGTTACCTTGGAACGAGCTTGAGAAAATATTAATTAAACTTGATGAAGCTTGCCATGAATTTGCACACGAAGAAATTCGCCGTTTATTACTTCAAGCACCCACTGGTTTCGTTCCAAAAGATGGTATTTGTGATTTGGTTTGGAATGCTAAAGCTAAAGAAAAAGTAGTTTAATTCAATAATCATAAATTAAGTTCGATTGATGACGTCATTCTGTCATCTCCTTAAGGGATGTTAGTTTGTCCATGAATTTAATCGATATACCAAAATTTATTAATGTAATCGCGAATCACTTAATTT
>Ga0105359_10003157_pt1 | contig 13542 bp, 11 predicted proteins | sample GOMGulsemesocosm_6_FD_83659 | JGI IMG/M metagenome (GOLD analysis project Ga0105359, IMG submission 83659) | Methane-oxidizing microbial communities from mesocosms in the Gulf of Mexico - GOM8C Gulf of Mexico | ecosystem: Environmental > Aquatic > Marine > Cold seeps | place: Gulf of Mexico... | reverse complement strand
GCTGGTTCAAGTAACGGTAATCGCTATCATGTATCAGATTGTAGTACGCTTCAAGGAATGCGTCAGCAAGGACGGTATGATCGATATGTTGTTACTAATAACACTAGTGGTGAGTTTAAGGTTTCAGGTACAAATTATCATGATGGTGTGGTAACCGAAGGATTTGCCAAACTGAAAGTTTGTAAAAATTGTTTATCTAAACTTAATTATAAAAATTACTCAGATTACTCTCAACGTAATACAGTTTTTACGCATTTTTCAATGGCAGAATTTTTTTCAACTTACGGTTCTTATTTTCCACATGTACCTAAAGCTAAAGCGGGTGAGCGAGATGTTGGTTATTCCGATGATTGGGTCGCTCTTTCTGCTAAATATAAATATAGCCAAGATTACCGCTGTGAATCATGTGATGTTAAGTTAAAAGATCACAAGCACTTATTACACTCTCATCATATTAATGGTGTTAAATCGGATAATCGATTCAGTAATTTAAAAGCGTTGTGCGCAGATTGCCATAGTAAGCAAGCACATCATGAACATATGCATGTTAGGCATAATGATCGGAAGTTAATTACGCGTTTAAGGCAAGAGCAATCTAAAGCTGATATTGATGATTGGGAAGATATCTTTAATTTATCCGATCCTGCGATGCATGGTTTTCTTTATGCGTGTCAAAATAAAAATGCGCCACTCCCTGAAGTTGGTTACATGTTATTAGACGAAAATGAAACGCCAATAGCTGAGCTCGAGATAGCTTGGCCTGATGCTAATGTCGGTTTTGTTATTGGTGAGGAAGATAAATTTCAAGCTACCGAATGTGGTTGGGATATACGAACTGCACAAGATGGATTGGAATCAATCGCGTCGTTTTCTACATATTTACAAAGAGTATGTCGATGAGAGTTGATGAAATACTAAACCGTATTATAGCAATCAATCACGCCTGGAAATTATCACGGGATGAATTTGGTCCCGGAAATGCTATTACTAAAGCACTGCGAGACCAAAAGTCATCGTGGCAAGCAAGCCTATTACGTGACTTTCCTGATTGGAGTTATTTAAGGGTTGATACTGATAATAGTACCGATGAAGAAGTACTGTTTAGTGTGCGATTAAAGGACACTATCGTTATAGATGGTGTTAGGCGTAATGATGCTGAACACATGCCGGAACGTATTGCAAAAGAGCTATTTACCGTTTCAGAAATTGAAGTTTTATTAAAAAATGTCGAGAGTCTAAATGTTTAATATCGAGTTTATATTAACCTATGCCATTATTGTTGGTATCGTATTATTGTTTGGTTATTTTTTGTATAAAGAGTTCAGTCATACACGAGCAATCATATCTGAGTTAAATAGTTTGAGTTCGTTTGTACAAACGATACACTCCGATAAATCGGTAGATTTTCAAAATTTATTAAGCCATGAACAACAATGGTTACTTGAAAATATCGTGTGTGACTATTCATCAGATGACGTAATACCTGTAAAAGAATCACATCGCTTTCTTGCGAAAGGACCTATTGGTTCTCTCATCCCTGAATTTACAGATGGAAAATATAAGTCAATTCCCGCATTATTAACAAGCATTGGTATTACTGGAACTTTCTTGGGTATTACGATTGGTTTATCTCAGTTTGACTCAACCGCTTTTGATTCTAAATCACTGTTAGTATCAGCCGCGTCGTTACTTGAAGGAATGAAAACGGCCTTTTACACATCACTTGCTGGCTTGTCTCTATCTGCAACGTTTATGGTTTTATTAAACAAAACGACCAATGATATTCAAATAGCGAAAAAACATTTAACTCAAGCCTTATCAATTGCTGTTATTGAAGTGAGCGCCGTTAGCTACCTAAGAAACCTATCTTCGGCAACTGACAATCAGCAAGAATTACTTGATGCCCAATTGAAATCAACAGCTTCAATGGAAGCTTTAGGCTTGGGATTTTCTGATATAGCTGAACATCTTAAATCATCACATCTAGATCCAAATGAACTGTCTAATACATTAGCTACATCAGTTTCAAAAGCTTTAATGAAGGGGTTGGAACCGACGAACGAAACATTGAGATCAACATCGGATACAATCGCAGATAACTCAACGATAATGATGAGTAATTTCGAATTATTGACTCAAGAACTCAATAATATGACAAAATCATTAAGCTCTGATGAATTATCAAAAGTTATGTCTACAGCAATGAAAAGTGAACTAACACCAATTAGTGAACAATTCAAAGCTTCATCAGAATCGATTGATACGAATACTTCCAAAATGGCAAATAACTTTGATGTGTTGACTCATAAATTTGCAGATGTAGCTGAATCATTAGACGGCGATAAATTAGCGGATAGTGTGTCTTCATCCATTACACATGTGATGAAAGAACAACTCACTCCTGTATTGGAAAGTATCAGTACTGAAATCGGCCAGTTAAAAGAGATCAAAAAGCAAAACCAACAAGAGCTTGCGGAGTTGTTAATTAACAAAATGCGAGATGATTTAATTACACCTGTGACTGCAGAGCTACAGCGTACAGCTGATGCCGTATCTGCGAGTAACACGGTAACGGATCAATTAAATAAAAATGTTGAATCGGTATTAACAAGTTTATCGGATTCTATTTCAACCATTAACACTTTCCAAGAAGACACAATGCAAAAGCTACAGGGATTTGCATTGTCGTTAACAGAGATTCTTGAAACATTCAAAACAGATACACAAAGTGCCATGTCAGAAATTACTATCGGCGTTAAAGAGGCACTTGAATACAGTGTTGATGGTATGAAGCAACAACGTAAAGCATTTGATGAAAGTGCAGAAAAAGCATCGAATTCATTTAAGGATATGGAACACTCATTGTCTAATGCGCTTGATGATAGACAAAAAATGGAACGTCAGCTATTTGATAACGTTGAATTGCGCATGAATACAATGCTAACTTCATCAAATGAAGTATTTACAAACCAGACGCAGTCATTAACAGAAGCAGGTAATGCGGCAAGTAAGCTGATGGATGACGCAAGAACTCACTTGGTTTCAGGGTTAGGCGATATAGATAATAAAATTAATAGTATGTCTAATGCTGTTCAAGTTGAATTAGAATCCTTCCGTAAACAATATCAAACCAATTTAAACGAATTCTTTGAACAGCAAAATCACTCATTAGAAGAAACGTTAGGTAAGCAGGCTGACAAGCTATCAAACGTGGTTGGCTTATTTAAAGATACATTTGAAAGCGAATACAAAACACGCAGTGGATTACTTGAAAGCTTAACTGCTCAACACCAAGAATTACAAAAATCAGCTGCAACGATTGAAAAAATGGCAAAAGCTGTCGGTTTACATGAAGCTGCAAAAATGTCTGAACTGCAAGATACAGCGGCAACGATCGGTAAGCAAGTTGGCCACCTGAAGAAAGAATATGCACAAGCAAACATCGCGTTTAAAGAAGTGACTGAAGGTATGCCAAAGGCGATGACTGATTACTTTGAACGAGCGAATGCAAGCTTTGAGACATTCTTTAATGATTTTGATACTTCAGCAAGTGCAATTCATAATCGTCTAGCACAGGCTGCTGATTACTTGATTGAAGCTAAAATGCAAGAGCGTGAATTAGACCGAAGCGGAATTGTTTAAGTATGAATCGTAATTTTGCTATTAAAAAAGACAATCACGTTGATGATTCTGGTGCATGGTTGTCTATTGGTGACTTAATGTCGGGCTTGCTGATGATTTTTGCATTACTATTGATCAGTGCTTTAGTGCAGATATCTGAAGTTAGTGAACAAAGTCAAAATAACCGTGTGATTATTATTAAAGGTATAAATGATAGCTTGGCTTCAGCTGGAATTGATGTTAAGGCCGATCCTGAAACTGGGGATATCTCCATTTTAGATTCAGTGCTGTTTGGCCGTGATGACTATGAGTTAAAGCAATCTGGGCGTGATTTTTTAGATACATTTGTCCCTTTGTATGGCGATGTTATTTTTCAATCCGATGATGTCTCAAATGAAGTTGTGCGTATTGTTATTGAAGGACACACTAGTAAAGAAGGTAGCTTTAACTACAACATGAAGTTGAGTTTATTACGTGCAAATAGCGTATCTGAATATATACGCTCGATGAAATTTGAAAATAAGAATGCGTTCTTCAAAAAGATACTGATTTCAGGTCGTGGACCTATTGATGCTGATGATTTCAACGTTCTAGCAGAAGATCGCAGTGTTAAATTTAGATTGCAATTTAAAGGACAACAATTCTTGTCGTCCCTTGGTAGTGAGGTCACTCGTGTTGAATAAAAGTGGAATTTTATTTTCAGCACCTTTGCTACCTAAAAAATCGGGTTTACAATTACTGAATAACTCAACGACACAGCTGCTTGAATCCAAATTAAGCGGTAAAGCGTTAGCTTCTTTTCCTCCGAGAACTTTACGCCAAATATTAAAAATAATTGAAAATGGCTCTCCTGAAGCTATTTCAATTATTGAATGGCTTTATGTATTTAAATCGTCTGAAGATTGGATGTTTAACGAAAAAAACGATGAAATTCGTGCTTGTATTCTGATATGGCAAACAATAGCTAAGCGTAATAGTGTTAGCCAGATGGCATTTTTCAAAGCTGCATTAGCATTGGATTTAAATGATGGTAGTTTCCCACAGCCGTTGATCGATACCGCACATATCGCTAAACCATTATTAAAACCGCTAGCACAGAAGAAAGTAGAATGGATCGAGTCATTATCTAAGCGTGATTACTTAAACTGTGCAAAAGCTAGTTATAGTGTCGACCTGACTGTGAAGCAATATATTTATCAACTGGGCTTGCCTGATGCTGCTAAATATGTGACAGACATTTACCAAGAGCTAGTTAACAGTATTGATGGTGAATTGTCAGTAAAGTCAGAACATTGGTTGCTTAAATGCATTCAAGAATCACCTAATACAGATCTTGTGGTCGAAGTAGTTAATGAGTATTTAGCTTTAAACCCTGAAATAGTCAAAGATGATGATTTTGACACATGGTTCGAAGAAAATTGTTTACCAGATGTTGAAAATAGTTATTACTTGAAGCTGAATTCAAACTCTAAACGTAAGCTGAAAAGTTTGTATCGATTAAGTGAATTCTACAAATTCAAAGAACTTATAGGTCTGGTTACTAAGCCTAAAATTGCCAATGCACTAAAAATTAGTGATGAACATATCAAGCAATTGAATAACAGGGTTCAATTTTGGTCTAACTACAGTGATCGCTTTATCCAAGTTAGAATCCTTATTCCAGTACAAACTGAAATGCAATTAAAGCAAAGTTATTTAACGATAAATAATTATGATTTATTAGCATCTACAGAAGAAGAGAACAGCGAAGTTTGTATTTTTGAATTTGATAATACGTTAGTTGTTGAGGTGTTTAGAGGGTCATTAAGTGAGGTTAGATTATTTAAAAAGACAGATCGAAATGTAAATCGCCTTTTACAAAATGATAAATTAAGCATTGCTGAAATCCGAGACATGGCACAAGATGAAATCCATGATCACGTTGTCGTTTGGCAATATTATTGTGAGCAGCTCTTACGTAAATTATTTAATATTATACCTAATGATGATATTGAATATTTTAGTGGTATACCGAAATCTAAAGGCTTATATAGTGCATCAGCTAAGCAGCCATTATCATCTCCTTCTATTGCATTACGACAAGAGCGTAAAGTTCAACTTGATGTTTGGATGTCTGCATTTTGGGAACGTGAATATCGTACTGGAAAATATAAAAAGGTATCTAAGGTACAGTTTGATTTAGACTGCAATTTTTATGATGTACAGAAATCTAAGCTATTTATCAGTGACAGTTCTTATTGGGAAGAGTTACTTGAACTGGCTAAAAAAGGTCATAACGTGGCAGCTCATTTAACTGCGAAGCACTATTTGCTAGATCAGAAAACAGTTAAGTTAGGACTTTATTGGCTAGATAGAGCAACTGCACTAGGGTATAAAGAGTCAATAGAAATTATCAAAGAAACAGAACAGAGCGAAGATAATATATCAGGCTCTGAATTTAAAAATAAAAATATATTACCGGTAAAAATGAATGAGCAGGATGAAACATGTGACAATCTAAAACATAATATTGAAATATTTTCTTTAGCTGGGAAGCCAATGCTTCCAAATAGTTCACTATATGAAGGTATTTTAAAATTACTTAATACAATTACAGATAAAGTTTTCTCTGAGAGAATTGAAAATCCGTTTACTGTACTAAATAAACTTGATGTTCAGCATATGGATGAATTAATTAGCATATTGATTAATAGCAAACAAGATGAAGCGTTAGGAAAATTACATCGATATTTTTTAATTGATCATTATAAAAACAAAAGTATTGTTGATAAAGTCGCTGTATATCTCAGTACGAATAAATTATCATTAGATAATCAATTTAGAACCTTAATGTTTTTAAAAGAGTTAGGCAGTAGTGTATATCTGAATCGATTTACTGAGCTAGCATCTCAAGGTCATATTGAGTCAATGATTCTGGTTGGTGAAAAACAATTACAATCACCTTACGAAAAAGTAAATGTTCGCGGTAAAGAATGGCTTACTAAGGCGGCTAAATTACAGAAAAAAACTTCATCTAAAACACACTCGAAGGATGATTCAATAAGTGTTAAATCAATTAGAGGAAATGATACAAAACCTATTATCAATATTATAGAAAAGCAGATAAAGCAAAATATACCAGTGGTGTCTGGTGGAGTTTTATATAATTCAATTATTGATTTACTGTCATTGGTCACTGTTAAATCAGCAGTTGAAAGAGTTAATAATCCGTTGAGAATTTTGATGAGATTGAGTGAGAGTAATCTAAGCAAGTTAGTCGATACATTAATTTTCAACAACAAAAAAATTGAACTGACAAAATTAAAGGCATTCTTAGAACCCCGGATAACCTTTCAGTATTTAGTTTCTTATGTGCGGACAATTGATTCATATCTAGTCGCTGAGAAAAGTAATAGTACTGCATATAATAAGCGCATTTACCTGAAACTGTCTGCGATGGAAATTACGCGTAAAGTCAAAGAATTTGAAAAAATGAAAGATAATGAAGAGCTTAAAGTATTGTTAGATGAGGTTAAGCAACGCAATACAAAAGCGGCTAGGACAATTCAACAAAATATCGAATCGATATTAAGGCTTTCAGGTGCAAGATTTTGATATTAAAACAATAATCCAATATCATAATTATGCCCTGGAACAATTAAACTCACAGCATATTATACAGTTTAAAACATAGCTGGAAATACCTTCCTATTCTTAATTGCTTTACGGACCACGCTATTTAGTGACTCAATGGCATTCGTTGTGTAAACCGTTTTCAGATACCCTTAGGATATCTGAAAACGTATTTAAATTTTCCCCAAAACTAATCCATTAGTTTGATATATATGGATATTTATCATCCCATCGCATCTGAAACGCATCACGTTCCATTAAGGTTATATCTTTAGTATCCGCTTGATAAATTCGCTTAAGATCTGCTGTTATCGCTTTATAGTCTTTTCAGGATACAAATCTCAGTGAATTGCTATTTATTTAACGTAAGCTTGCGAACCCCGACCTACACCAATAAAGAAGTAAAGTGTACTCATCAACGAAAACCATAGGCCAATGCAAATATTATTATCATTGCTTTACTCTGTGGCATTTAAAACCTAAATAGGAAGGTTTTAAATGGAAAATTTGATTCTTCTGTTTGATACGGACCCAAATATTACACCCGTAATTGGTTTCATTTCTTAACTCAAGTGCTAGTTGAGAGCTTCCACTATATATCGAATCATTATTATAATTTAATAGGATAACAATTATGCGATGTGCTAAATGTCATAACTTCGTTCTTGTATTTAGAGTTCGAAGAAGCTTTATTGAACGGAAAATAACAAAACGAAAAAAATAAAATATCAATGCGGATCATGTCATGAAACCTTTTTCTTTTGATCATTCAATGTGCTGTAGAGACACTTAACTTGGCTTTTATGTTTAACATTTTGAACAAGGTCAATAATTTTCAATTTTATAAGTGATACATTTAAGTTATTGATTATTAATCTTTTATGTCATTACTGGTAAGGGTTAACATAGCGTGGCTATCGTCATTTTAATTACAGGTAACTAATATGTCCCAAAAATTACAAATAATACTAGATGAAAATGCAACTGCGCGTTATCTCGAATGGGTGTCAAAAAAAACAAAAGCCGAAGTTGATGAAGACTGTGAACCATCTGGAGTGACTATTTCAATTAACATTGGACCAGCGCATTACGGAAGCGATGCATATACCTACGTGAGTGAAGAGCTTATCGACTTTGGTGATGCTACCGTTGATTTGATTGAAGGCTAAGCGATTCATTTACTGATCCAGTAGAGGGCTTACATAATGAAAAAAGAACATAAGAAACGATTAAAAGAGATAGAAGCTAGAAGCGCACCTTTAAATGATTTGCATAGTGAACTGTTTCCTGAAGAATACGATTTATCTATGACAGTATTGCAGATAAACGAGACCGAAATAGAGGTATTAATCCTATGTCGCAAGAGTATCAAGATCGGGTTAACAAGCGTCGTTTAGACATGGGTGTAGAGCCTTTTGAAGCAAGTGAAGAGCTAGATCAAAATGACCTGATTAGTTCATGGGAATATTGTCTAAGAAGACTTGCTGAATAAGTCATCTTTGGCTGCAACATATTGGTGTTTGATTGTCTGTGGATCACATAATTTTATAATATAAGGTAGTTATGAGTAACTTAGTCGATTTACAAGGTAAAAACTTAATTTTTATTGGTGACGTGCATGGCAAATATAAAAAGCTCACCGCATTATTAACGCATTTAAATTTTGATATAAACAATGCAAACTCACAAGCTGCTACTGCAAAATTAGTGTTTGTTGGTGATCTTATTGATAACAGCTTTGAGAACAACCCTGATCATATTGCTACCCTGACGTTGGTAAAATCACTGGTTGATAAAGGAGTTGCATACTGCATCATGGGTAACCATGAGCTGAATGCAATCGCTTGGGCAACGCCTTCGACAATTAAAGGTGAATGGTTACGCCCGCATAGTGATAATAATTTAAAACAGCACGCTGCATTTCTTGACGATGTAACGGAAGGATCGTTAGTTCACCTGGAGTGGGTCAACTGGTTTAAAACATTGCCACTTTATATCGATTTTGGTTTTGTTCGTTGTATCCACGCCTGCTGGGATGCCAATGCCATCGAACAGTTACAGCAATACATAAATACAGATAACAGCTTAAACGATCAATACTGGCCACAATCATTTGATAAATCACACCCGTTATATCAATTAACTGAAACTTTGCTAAAAGGTCCAGAGATAGCGTTACCGGAAGGTTATAGCTTCTTTGATAAAACTGGTACTGAGCGTACCAATATTCGCGCCCGCTGGTGGATGGATAACGCAAAAACCTACCGAGATATCGCTCAAGTAGGCCCTAAATCTGTTAACTGTATACCACACATTGAATTGCCCGATGTTTGCAAGAATCAGCCACAAGATGTACCGGTAGTCATTGGTCATTACACCCTTGCAGGAAAGCCTGCACCGTTAAGCGAAAAAGTTGTGTGTGTTGATTACAATGCCGCAAAAAGTAGCAATCCGTTAGTTGCTTACGTTTTTGGAAACAGTGAAACAGAGTTGGATGAAAAGCATTTTAAGGCTTAACCTCGAGTAATAAGGAGTTGGGATGAAATTCCATCCTGGGGTTCCGTATTTCTTTATCTGTAAACATTGTCATTATAGATTTAGCCGCAATGTTAAATGGGGATTTTTTTGTCCAAAATGTAAGTCACTGAATGTAATTAGTGACTGGCAAATGAAGAACTAGCTCTTAATCGATTTAGTAAGCAGGGGTTATGACTGCGAGAGCCTTCTCACTCCTATTTTATTAGGGTTAGAGTTATCTCATATTGCAAGCAATAGCCAAGTATGTTCGTGTCATTAATTATGTCAGTATAAGGCGATTTACGATCACAAGCTTGTTAACAGCTTCACTTCATTCGTCCTCTTTATACTGTTTATATCATGAATCACACGCCAACAATCATGTTGGTGAAAGGCTACTCTCATATACAAACTGTTGATTTGGTTTCATGGCTTACTTGTGTGTTTATTGATAATAGATGTAATTTTTATTTAATTTAAAATAGTGTAATTAAAGGAGTCAATTATGGAATCTTTAAGAAGTGGACTGATAATTGCGGAACCGTACATAAGTCAAATTCTTTGTGGTGATAAAACATGGGAAATGCGCGGTAAGCACACAACCAAGCGTGAGAGGGTAGGGCTTATAAGGAAAGGTTCTGGTACTGTCGTGGGCTCTGCATTACTTGTTAATTCTATAGGTCCAGTAACCCATGATGAGTTACTTAAATCTACACGTTTACATGGCATACCTAAAGAACAAGTGCGGGCTGGTCTGTTGGATAAATGGAATGTTGCTTGGGTATTGGAAGATATCATAATGTTTGATGCTCCAGTTAAGTACGAACACCCCAACGGAGCGGTCACCTGGGTAAACCTTTATGGTAATTTCAATAGCAACTCAGAAGTTATACCAAAGCCAATATCAAAAGCTAAACTGAAACAAGTCGTTCAGCATCACTCTGAGTCGATAGTGGCTAAACCACAAACACTCAGTGAACCACAACCTAAACCTCGCCATTTACCTGGAACTGTCCCATATGCTAAAGATGGCACTTGTTTTGGTCAGCATCTTCTTCGCAATGGCCAATATTCAGTGGGTGCAAAAGGAGACGAACACAAGTTTACCGAATATGAGGCCGCCTTGGCTTATTTAATGTCGATGAAAACTGCAAAATGGCGAAGGCCTAATCCAAAAGGAAATTGGGGTATTGTTTCAGCAATAGAATGGCGATAATAAAAGTGATTGATTAGCCTTCGGTTATATCGATACTTTCAAGTTTTATGATGAGGCAAGATAGAGTCTAGTGAACTGGGGCCGATTCAGTCCAACTATTGGGCGTCACTTCATGAGCAGGCTTCTTTGGTTTTTTCTGTAAAATAACTGTGTGACTAATATGGGGATGTTTACACAGAAAGGGTACTAGTGTATTCATTTTGATCTTGTTACATCCATATTTATACTCGACTTTATTTCTAGACGTCATTGTCTGACGCCTAACTCATTAGAATAGAGGAACATTAACGGAACGGGTGATAAGCCATTCCTTTGATTTTTATGACATCTCAATCTTAAAGGAATAAATTAAATGAAAGAATATATTGTCACAGGTACTTGTAATGGCCGGCGCTCCATGGTGCGTGTTTTTGCTTATAATGCTGGTCAGGCTATACGTCTAGCCCGTGAAGAGCATGGATTTACGTCAACACAGCATACTAAGTTAGTTTAAAATGACGGTAACCTTATCTTGTTTTTCACGCCGTGAATTAGTGTTGACGGCATTTGATGAACTGTTGCAACGGGAACTAGTTAATACACTGACTGAAAGTCGGCTAGTGACACTAGCTGAAAACCCCGCATTACAGCCCCAGTTTCAATTACGGCTTGCTAAGCATAAGAACGATCAGGTACGACGTGGTTTAGCCGAAAACGAGGCTGTTATCGGGAAGGTGCAATACCAGTTGGCTGGGGATAATTGTTGCCACGTTAGGCTGTGTTTAGCTCAAAATAGTGCGCTAATTCGTTCACTACAGAATCTGTTTGTTAATGATTTATCGCCGGCGGTGAGAGGTGCATTCGCCGCATTCGCCTCACTGACATGTAAGGCTCAATATAAGTTAGCAAAAGATACAAGTGTTGCCGTTGTTGCCAACCTTGCAGGGAATAAGTGTTTAGTGGAGCCTGTACAGCGATTATTAGCTAATCATGTGGATGAGTCTGTGCGTTTAAATTTGGCTGAAAACTTTTCATTAACAAAACAGCTGCAACATCAATTGGTTAACGATTACATGATTGTCAGAACAAGTCTGGCGACCAATGAATCTCTGCATTGTGAATGCCAAATGATCTTGGCTTGTGAGGATGCTCCAGATATTCGGATTGCATTGGCGGAAAATGAGGCATTAATACCTTCGATACAGTGTCTGTTAGTAAAGGACCCTGATATAGATGTGCACTTAGCGTTAGCTGGTAATAGGGCTTTAACCGAAAATCTACAGCAAGAATTGTTATTTAGTGATGAGTTAATACGTATAGTATTGGCTGAAAACCAGGGCATCTCTAGTGTGACGCAATCAATCCTTGCCACAGACCCTTCATATAAAGTCCGTTCTGCATTGGGCTCAAATGAGGCGCTTTTGGAAACATTCATAACTCAATTTGTTGATGACCCGAATGCAAACGTGAGAGCTAATTTGGCGCTTAATTCTAACCTTCCGGAATATATTGAAATTAAACTGGCACAGGATAAATCTTATTCTGTTCGTAACTCATTAGCTTTCAAGGGGCATGTCTGCCAAAAAGTAAAAGAACTACTGTTTGATAAAGATGCGTCCATTCGCGATCTTTTCATTGGCATGCACTATTTGTGATATAAACTAAAAAATACTTGTTAATCCCTTTATAGTACATATCTCATATAGCCTAGCTGGGAGTGAAGAGACTTGAATTATCAAATAATTGCCTCAGAGCATACGATCAACAATTTTCAGGATTATTGGGCTAAGGCGCAACCGTCTCTAGTGAATTTCGGCGTTCGCTTTGGTGCTGAAATAATGCAACAGAAAGCTTCAGCCGATGATTGGCGGGCAGGCCTAGAATGCTTACTTAATACCAAAGAACCGCAATTTTTTGCTGAATCGGCGCTATACGGTGATGGTCGCGATTGGAATAAAACGGAATTATCCATTTTAGGTGACATCTCAATCGGGGTGCCTGTCACCGTGTTTGATGATGCCCGGCACTATGCTCCCGATGTTCACGCTATCCCCTTTGCTGCTGAGTTGGTTTATACCCCCGGCGCGTTATTACGCAATGATCGCGGATTTACGCCTGCAGATTGGGAAGCGGTAACAACAAACGGTCAATTTGATAGTGTTAAGTTTACGCAGTTATATAAACGCCGACTGATCCCTGTATTTAAGTATGTTCAACAGCGGGCAGCAGCGTTGGGTAAAAAGGCCATAGTGACTATTCCTGGTATTGGCTGCGGGCAGTTTGCCGGCCCTCTCAGTGGTGAATTGGGGCAACATATTGAGAACGTGTTAGTCACGATATTACAAGCGTTAGCACCGGATCTCTCGCAGATAGAGCTGGTTTATTTTGACCCTTTTTCTGAATGCACAACTAAAACGCAGCATTTTGGCGAGGTGCAATTACGAACCCGGCCACTGTTGAATTCATATCACCCTCGTTCACAGTTATGTCACCCTGTGCAATTTGAAGAAGAGGGCGATGACTTTAGTCAGCACCACCTTTTTAGTTTAGTTGCATGGGATCATGTGTCATGGCCTGGAAATGATTTTTTTGGTGGC
>Ga0105359_10003151_pt1 | contig 13552 bp, 12 predicted proteins | sample GOMGulsemesocosm_6_FD_83659 | JGI IMG/M metagenome (GOLD analysis project Ga0105359, IMG submission 83659) | Methane-oxidizing microbial communities from mesocosms in the Gulf of Mexico - GOM8C Gulf of Mexico | ecosystem: Environmental > Aquatic > Marine > Cold seeps | place: Gulf of Mexico... | reverse complement strand
GATCGACCTTGATTCAGGGAAAATCATTGAAGGTGATACTGATATGTTTGATGAACGTCGTAATTCACGTGATTTAACTAAAAGTTCAAAGCCAAAAAATGATGTTGCGGGTATAAACAGACGCTCAAATAATGCGGTAGTTTATTTCGTCAATAATGAACAAGGCCAATTAGATACTATAGTTTTACCTATTATAGGTAGTGGCTTATGGGATTTAATGTACGGTTTTGTAGGTATGGCTTCAGATTTGAATACCGTTAAAAGTGTTGTTTACTCAGCTGACTTTAAAGAAACTCCAGGTTTAGGTGCAGAAGTACTTAACCCTAGATGGAAAGCTTTGTGGCCAGGTAAAAAGATCTTTAACAGTGCTGGCGAAGTTAAAGTTCAGCTAGTTAAAGGTGGCGCTAAGAAAGGTGATGTACACGGTGTTGATGCGCTTTCTGGTGCAACTTTAACCAGTAATGGTGTTACTAATACATTAGCATTCTGGTTTGGTGACGAAGGTTATGGGCCATTTATAGCTAATTTCCCTAATATCGTTAAACAAGGAGGATTGAAATAATGTCTTCAGATACTAAAAAAGCGCTTTTTGGACCTGTTGTTGATAACAACCCAATAGCGTTACAAGTATTAGGTGTATGTTCTGCACTTGCGGTAACTAGCTCAATGGCTAATGCATTAGTTATGACGCTTGCGGTAATGGTAGTTACAGCGTTTTCTAACTTGTTTATCTCACTTATTCGTAATCAAATACCGTCGAGCGTACGTATTATCGTGCAAATGGCGATTATTGCTTCATTGGTAATTGTAGTTGACCAAGTGCTTAAAGCATTTTCATACGCACTTTCTCAAGAGTTATCAGTATTCATTGGTTTGATTATTACTAACTGTATCGTTATGGGACGTGCCGAAGCTTTTGCTATGAAAGAAAAGCCGGGTATTAGTTTTATCGATGGACTTGGCAATGGTTTAGGTTACGGTGCTGTTTTAATGGTCGTTGCTTTTTTCCGTGAACTATTAGCTTTCGGTACTATTTTCGGTTTAGAAGTATTACCACTGGTTCAAAATGGTGGTTGGTATCAAGGAAATGGCTTATTAGTATTGCCATTTAGTTCATTCTTCGTCATTGGTTTAATTATCTGGGCTATTCGCCAGTGGAAGCCAGAACAAGTAGAGAAGGATTAACCTGATGGAACATTATTTAAGCATATTTATAAAAACCATATTTATTGAAAATATGGCGTTAAGCTTTTTCTTAGGCATGTGTACTTTCTTAGCTGTGTCTAAGAAAGTAAGCACAGCAATCGGTTTAGGTGTTGCGGTAGTTGTTGTTTTAGGTTTAGCGGTTCCTGCAAACCAAATCATTTATCAAGCAATATTGGCTCCTGGTGCGTTAGATAGCGTTATGGGTATTACTGATCCTGCTAAGTCGATTGATTTAAGCTTTTTATCATTCATTACCTTTATCGGGGTAATTGCTGCTTTAGTACAAATATTGGAAATGACTTTAGATAAATATTTCCCTGCTTTGTACCAAGCGCTTGGTATATTCTTACCTTTAATTACCGTTAACTGTGCAATCTTTGGTGCAGTATCATTTATGGTAGCTAAAAACTTAACCTTAGGTGAAAGTGTCGTTTACGGCCTTGGCTCAGGTGTAGGTTGGATGTTAGCTATTGTATTAATGGCTGGCTTACGTGAGAAAATGAAATATTCTGACGTGCCAAACGGTTTAAAAGGTTTAGGTATTACGTTTATCACAGCAGGATTGATGGCTTTTGGCTTTCTTTCTTTCGGTGGTATTTCCCTGTAGGCAAATGTCGGTCTTAAGCTACTTTTTACCTTTAGGTAAACTGAGCTGAGACCCTAGATAATTTAAGGAAAAGTCGATGGAAATCATTCTCGGCGTATCGATGTTTACCGCGATAGTCTTAGCGTTGGTTTTAGTAATTTTATTTGCTAAATCAAAGTTAGTGTCTTCAGGTGACGTAACGATTAGTATAAATGGCGATCCGGAAAAAGCAGTTAAAACTGCAGCTGGCGGAAAGCTTCTTGGTGCACTTGCTGATCAAGGGATTTTTATTCCTTCAGCTTGTGGTGGTGGTGGTACTTGTGGTCAGTGTCGTGTTGATGTGCATTCAGGTGGCGGTGATATTCTTCCTACTGAAGAAGGTCATATCAACAAGCGTGAAGCTAAAGCAGGCTGTCGTTTAGCTTGTCAAGTTGCTGTAAAACAAGACATGGAAATTGAAGTAGAAGATGAAATCTTCGGTGTTCAACAGTGGGAATGTGAAGTTATCTCTAACGATAACCAAGCAACGTTCATTAAAGAACTTAAACTTCAAATACCAAATGGTGAATCTGTACCGTTTAAAGCGGGCGGTTATATTCAAATAGAAGCACCGGCACATCATGTTAAATACAGTGACTTTGATATTGATGACCAATATAAAGGTGATTGGAACCATTTCGGTTTCTTTGATGTTGAATCGAAAGTTGATGAACCAACTTTACGTGCTTATTCAATGGCAAACTATCCTGAAGAGGAAGGCATTATTATGCTTAACGTGCGTATCGCTACGCCACCTCCAGGACGTTTACATTTACCAGCAGGTAAAATGTCATCTTTCATTTTCAGTCTTAAAGCTGGTGATAAAGTAACTATTTCAGGTCCATTTGGTGAATTCTTCGCTAAAGAAACTGATAATGAAATGGTATTTATCGGTGGTGGTGCAGGTATGGCGCCAATGCGTTCACACATCTTTGATCAACTGAAGCGTTTAAAATCTAAGCGTAAAATGTCGTTCTGGTATGGTGCTCGTTCAAAACGTGAAATGTTCTATGAAGATGATTACAACGGTTTAGCCGCTGATAATGACAACTTCAAATGGCATGTTGCACTTTCTGACCCTCAACCAGAGGACAACTGGGAAGGCATGACAGGTTTTATTCATAATGTACTTTTTGAAAATTACTTAAAAGATCATGAAGCACCAGAAGATTGTGAGTACTACATGTGTGGTCCTCCAATGATGAATGCAGCCGTTATTCATATGCTTAAAGATTTAGGCGTTGAAGACGAGAACATCATGTTAGATGACTTCGGCGGATAATATTTTTATTTAAGTCTATCTGTTAAAGCAATTTCTGCGTTGGCTGTGCTCATTGACTAGCGTCAACTCCGCGCAATCGCCTTGAACTAGCATCATCAAATAGTACTTAAATTTAAAATATACGATTGAAGTAATCAGAAAATAAAGGTGACTTAGGTCACCTTTATTATTTATATAAATAGTGTTTATGTTCAGGATGAGCGGTATGTCACGGCACCACGGATGGGGATGAGTGACGATAGCCTATTTACATAAATAATAAAATTATGGGTATTGAAATGTATAAATTGAAAGTAATAACTTTTACAGCGTTATTGATTTTTTTGACCGGGTGTTTTCCCAGTAGTGATTTGAGTAAGCAAGAGAGATTATTGCAAGGACGAACAATGGGGACAACTTATAATATTAAAGTTGTCATTGAAAATGACTCCGTTGATACCAAAAAGTTGCATTTGGCCATTGATACTTTATTAGTACAATTAAACCAAGAAATGTCGACTTATATAAATAGCTCTGAGTTATCACTATTCAATCAATCCACATCTTTAGAGCCCATCGAAATTTCAGTAGGGTTACAACGAGTACTTACTGAAGCTCTCCGTCTAGGTCAGTTAAGTGAAGGGAAACTTGATGTTACCGTTGGCCCATTAGTTAATCTTTGGGGATTCGGCCCTGAATATCGTCCTGACAGCGTACCAAGCGAAGCCGAACTGCTTGAGGCTCGTCAGCGGATCGGTTTGGAAAACTTAAGTTTACTAAATAATAAATTATCGAAAAAAATTCCTAATCTATATGTCGATTTATCAACGATTGCAAAAGGTTACGGCGTTGATTTAGTCGCTGAGTACTTACAAGAAAAAGGTGTTCAAAATTACCTTGTCGAAATTGGTGGAGAAATGCGAGTTAAAGGTTTTAAACATACCGGTGAGCTTTGGCATGTTGCAATTGAAAAACCTATTCTAGATGCATCAGGAGAGCAGCGCTCAGTACACCAAGTTATTATTCCAAAAGATAATGCAGTGGCAACTTCTGGCGACTATCGTAATTATTATGAAGCACAAGGACAACGCTTTTCACATATAATTGATCCAGCCACAGGAAAACCTATTAATCATAAGTTAGTATCAGTTACGGTTATTCACCCGTCTTCGATGACAGCAGATGGTTTGTCGACGGCCATGATGGTTATGGGTGAAAAAAAGGCCATAGCTTTTGCTGAAAAAAATGGTATTGCCGCTTACATAATTGCAAAAACAGATAATGGCTTTGTTGAGCAAAGCACTGTAAAATTCATGCAATATTTAAAGTAATTGGCAATAGCGAGTTACTGTTTGTTAGTCAATTTATAAAGAAAAGTAGTAGGTTATTTTTATGATGATTTTTATGATCACCTTAGGTTTTTTTCTGGTTGTTGTTGCTGCAATGGCTGTAGGTTATATTTTTCAACAAAAAGCGTTAGCAGGAAGTTGTGGTGGTTTAGCTACAGTGGGTATTGAAAAATCGTGTAACTGCGATAACCCATGTGAGAAAAGAAAAGAGCGTGAGCGCATTGCAGCGTCTAAAGAGAGCATTATTGATATAAAAAATATTTAGCTGTCTGCTTCGAAGGCATTAAAAAAACGATAAGATATTATCGTTTTTTTAATGCAAAATAATCTTAAATGATTAGAACCGTTAAATAACGTCCAATGCTTCACTTAACTTTTCAAGCCAATAACTACCATAACTTTAATTTTGTTTTAGGTACATTATTAAAAGGCACTATCGCACGTTTAACCCTGTGTTTAGCCGCTTCATTAATACGTTCTTATCCACTAGCTACTGGACGTATTTCATCCGACAAACCAATTTCACCAACGACAACTAAATATTGTGGTAGTAGCACTGTCTCTAAAACTTGAAACTAATGCCAAATCTATGCTGATTTCTCGACTTTTACGCTAACAACCACGTTAGCAAAAACCTCTTGAACTTTTATCTGTAAGGCATCATGACGATGTAAAATAGCCAATAGCATCGACAATCTATTTTGATCTGCTTCAACAGCAACGCGTCTTGGGTTTTCGAGGGCAGAATGATCTACGAAAGCTTGAATTTCGACAAGCCATGGGCGTGTTTCTTTCCATCCATAAAGAACATTACTGAATTTTGCAAAGCTCGGAAAGAATATTAGTAAGTCAGCCATATCAATAGTGTCAAGAGTTTGAACATTTAGCTCATTGCCACCTGCAACTCCAGCGAAACCTGTTAAGCTACAGTTATGAGTAGGTAGTGTAGCCTGTTTAAATTCAGAAATGCTATTCCATGCTTTGCAATCTGTGCCTTGTTCGAGCCAGCGTAAATACTCTAAACTACAATCAGTACAAACTTAATTTAATTTGTTTTTTACCATTGCTTACCTTGCTGGGCATGTTTATTGCTAGGTTATTATATATTATCAATATTGTTAGTATTGATATAACACATTATTTTCAATGATTTTTATGATTATCGCTGATGATGTCATTCTATTATGAATTAATTTATAGTAAATTGATTATACGGAGAATGAAAGATCATTACTTTCACTCTACTGGTTATATTAAATGTTACAACAAAGAACTAAAAGCGGAAATGACTACAGATTTTTCAAAATACCAAAAATTAGTTGAGCAGTTTCGGGGCAATGTTTTAAAAAATACTTTTGAAACAAATTTTGCTGCGATGACTAAACATATCCCAAAAACAGATCGTTTTCTGCTGAAAATGGAACTTAAGCGTTTAGCTGCACCTTGTACTAGATTAATTGATTTACGTGGACATGTTGACGGTGAATGTCGCTCTTTTGAGCATGATAAACGTACCCACTTTCTTGATGATATCGCCATAAAAAAGTTTAAAGAAAATATTATTTATTATCAAGGTTATACTTTTGGTGTATATGAGGCAGTGTTGAATACGGAAAATAATTTTCGTGTTATTTACCAAAATGAAAAAAACAATATTGCTAAACAAGTAAAAACTGAAGACTCTAAGGTATTTGAAAAAACACAGTATCCTGCAAAATTATTCACTTTTGGCCCATATCATAACCGTTGTGAAGAGCGAATGAATTTCGCTATTTCAATCAATATTACCTTCGAGTTTGAAAAGAAAAATTATGAATGTACCAGCTCAGACATTAGTGAGGATGGCTGTAAATTTCGCATTAATCATTCTACAAAAATTACTGTTGGGCAAATAATAAAAATTAGATTCAATGGTTTAGAAGAAGAGTTTCAGTTTGATAAAGACAACCAGTTCAGTTATGAAGTAAAAAACATTCAAAATGTTGATAATGCTAGGCTGGTAGGTTGTCAAAGAATTTATGCTAAAGATAAAGGTATAGATGGTTTCAAAAAGTTTTTAAAAGGATTTGTTCAAGGGAACAAACGACGCTATAAAATCAATTTGGAAAATACGATTAATGCTATTCAGTCTCGTAGCTTTGAACAATTCTCTTTGCCTAAAATAAATGAATTGCCCATTTTTATTGAAGATACAAAAGCTCTTTCTTTACCCCGATACGCACTGACCTGTCATAATAATCAGTCTACTTTTCAATATTGGCAAGACGAAAACCGTCATTCAACCTTGTACTGTTTAATAACCGCGGACCGTCTAATAAGAATTAGAAAAGCACAGTCACTCGGGAAATCATTATTGGTATACAGCTTTGTGCATGAAAGCCAAGGTAAGCTTTATTTTTATACGGCTGATGATCAACAATTACATGATGATAGTGATTTTAAAAAACAATTTTTAGGTTTTGCAGCATCAAAATCAAGTTTTGCTATTACACAATTATCGGCTATGGATGTAGAAGTAGATAAAGCTCATTCTATGTTTACTTTATCCAATACTTTAGCGAAAAAAGATCAATATCTAAATTTACCCACACCAAATGATGCTATAGAAATTTTAAATAATTTATCCTGTATTGTCGTTGCAAGTGATATTACTAGTGAAATTGCTATTAGTCAGTTCCAACAGTTGTCTTTTGATAAAATAGACACTATCCGTTTGAAAAACTTTGGGCATAAACGCTTAACATCACCATTGGTTATGGATGAAGTTGGTATTAATTATAAAAATCATCGTCAACAGGTGAGATTTAAATATAAAACGCCGGTAGCACTTAAGATAGAGGGAATTAATTGTAAAGGTAAATCACATGACTTTTCTATTCTAGGCTTAAAATTAGAGCTTGAAGAATCTTCGTTATTGAAAAAAGGGGATGTTGTCTATATAACCTTTCCCGAGCTGCAAAAAATCACTTCGGCATTTGAGCTTAAATCTTTACCTTATGAAGTGATGAGAGTAAATAAAAGTAATACAATTATTAACTTGCGGGTTTATGTTGAAAAACATCAACATATGGGTAGAGCCTTTTTTAAAGCACTTATCACAAAGAACCGCGATAAATTAACTCCAGATGAATATGCTTTAATGATTCCGGGTCTAGCCAAAGGTTTACGTAATATTTATAGCCAAAGTTTAACCATTCCTTCTTTGATGGTGCAAACCAGTGGTAGCCGTTACAAATTTGAAGCTATAGCTTGTGGTATTTTACAAGATAAGTTAGTGCCAGTAATGAATCAGTTAAGTGATAAAAAAGCACATTATAATTTATATCCTCTACTTAATAATTTGCAAGCGGCCACTGCCATCGCATCGTCTTTGAAAAAAATGCAAGTAGATGATAACGCGATCAGTGAAACTTTATATATTGCGATTAATTTAGAAAATGAAATGATCGATCAAGCAGTAACAACCAAGTCTTCAAGCGAGTTAGAGTCGCCAATGCTACAGCGTATGTTTGTTTCAAAGGCACTAAATAGTGGATTGTTTTTTTGTGTGCAAATTAAACTGTCTCGAACCGATGAACCCGACATGGATTATTTGAATCCAGAGTTAAGTTATATAAGCTCTTACGCTATTCATCGTGGCAAACAAATAGAGCAAGATATTTGGAGTGTTTCAGGGGTAGTTCAACTCATTGATATTACTCAAGAGGTGTTAGCTCGTCATGAGTTGTTAGCTTAATTTATTCTAAATAAGTATTAAGCTAACCAGTGTAATAAACAGTCAAGACCATCTGTATTAATCGCAGTGTCTGCTTTTGCTAAAACAACGGGTTTAGCATGAAATGCTACCCCTAAGTGTGCAGCGTCCATCATTACTAAATCGTTTGCTCCATCACCCATTGCTACAGTTTGCTCTTTAGGTAATTGATATTTGTTTTGTAAATATACCAAGCAATCTGCTTTGGCTTGTGCGTCAACAACATCACCTAAAACTTTACCGGTTAGTGTGCCATCAATGATCTCTAAAGTATTTGCGTGAGCTGCATCAAGTGATAGCAACACTTTTAAATGATCGGCAAAATAGGTGAAACCACCGGAGGCAATAGCAATTTTCCATCCATGAACTTTTAATTCACTAACAAGTACTTCTAGCCCATTCATAAGTGGTATATTCTTCGCTACTTCAGCTAAAATATCTTCTGATGACCCTTTTAGTGTTGCAACACGCTGATGTAAGCTTTCTGCAAAATCTAATTCGCCTAACATTGCTTGTTCAGTTACTGCTGCAACTTGTTCTCCAACACCTGCCAGTACCGCAATTTCATCTATACATTCTATTTCAATGGTCGTCGAGTCCATATCCATGACTAAAATTCCTGGTTGAGATAACTTGGCAGCGTTTTCAATAAGTGCGGCTTCAATTTTATTCGTTAGGGTGAAATCAACTAAGCGCTCTCGTGTTGTGCTTAATTCCTGGCAACTAACAACAAAGCGATAACTTATAAGGCTGTTTCGTGAATTAATAGCATTTAATGCTTGTACTGACAACTGACAATGCACGATTAAGTCACTAAGTAAACTTAGACTAATATCGCTAAAAACGATTAACTCAAGGGATGTTTGCGTAAGTGTTCGTTCATCTACGTTACCTTTAATGCCCTCTGGTGTTACTAAGCTTTCATCCACTTGCCAGAATTCATTTTTAAAAGAGGTAAAGCAAGGTAAGCATTTATCTGACTGCTGTGAAGAAATAAACTCAGCTAAGCTAAGTTGTTGAATATGCTCAAGAGGAAAACGTTGAATTGCAATTGACACGATACAGCCTTTTATGTGAATTATAGTTTTAGCGATTATTTAAAACGAATAATGCTATAGTATAAAAATGAACGCAAAGATAAAATTAATACATTTGTAGTGCTTATGACACAAACAGAAAAGCCTTTATACCCTAAATTATCATCTATTTATAATAAAATAATGCAATTAGTTATAGCGATTGCTTTTATCATCATATTAATGAATTTATGGATATATAGCCAAACGAAAAATAAGCAAAGTATTGATCAACATTTTTATGATGTAGGTCAGCAGTTTTTACACCAGGCTTCGGCCGGGCTTTCAGTGTTAACAGTCGAAGTTAAAACCAAACAAAGCCGTCAATTGCTTCAAAATTATGTTGATGAACTTCAGCAGTCAAACCTAATAAAGGAAGTTCATCTTTATGATGTTTCTGGACAGTTAATTATCAGTAGTGAAGATGCAAAAAGTGTTAAAGCACTTTTTGGTTTATCAGATAATAAATTGAATAAGAGTGAATTCTCAGTTCCTTTTATTGGTGAAATTCGTAAAGAGTCATTAGTTGGTTACGTACGCTTAACGCTAGATAAAAAGCAACTAACGACTAAGTTACTAAAAAATAATGATCAGCAGTTTACGCTGTTACGATTAATGATGATCATAGCAGGCGTTGTGGGGTTTTTACTTACACGAGGCCTTAATCGTTTTAGTCGTCAGGGTTTTAGATTAGGAAATACAAATAAGAGTGATTAACAAAAATTACTTATTTATCTAATCTATCGCTAAGGTGAAAAGTGTTGCTATGTTCTGTTCAATCTCTTGAGCTATTTCTTCTGGACTTTCGTGGCGTAACTCAACCAATTTTTCAAAAATATTAATCAAACGTAAAGGGGAGTTACTTTCCCCCTGAAAGCCATAAAGTGGCATAGAGGGCGCATCGGTTTCTAGTACTAAACTACTTAAAGGTAACCGTTTTATCGCTTTAATGGTTTTTTCAGCTCTAGGGTAAGTAATTGTGCCACCTATGCCTAATTTGAAGCCTAAATCAATATACTGACAAGCTTGTTGGTAACTACCAGAGAAAGCATGAATAATCCCGCCTCTATCGACTTTTGCTTGCTTTAATAGCGTTATTGTTTCGTTATGAGAGCGGCGATGATGAACAATTACCGGTAGTTGATGTTGTTTTGCAAGGTAAAGTTGGAATTCAAAAAAAACTTTTTGTTGGTTTAAATTATTTTCCTGCTTTGCTATAACACCATCAAGTCCTGCCTCGCCAATAGCGATAATAGCCGTTTTATTTTTTGATACTTTTTGCGCTAGGTCATCGAGGTGTTGTTGCTGTAAATCAGTTAAAAACCATGGGTGAATACCTAAGCATGCAAATATTTTACAATCACTTGTTGAGTTGTTTTTATTATTTGATAAAGCTAGAACCGCCTCCCAGTTTTTAGGCGTAATGGCTGGAATAATAATTTGGTGAATATCACTTTTAGCACACTGTTCAAGTAACGATTCTATTGATAAGTTGGAGTTTGAGGTGAACTCTTTAAAATCTAAGTGGCAATGACTATCGGTAAACTTCATAAAGCGACTCTAACAGTTATTATCTTAGCTTAGCAGCTCTTTTTTCTAATGCTTCAAGAACACTCTCTAATTTGAAGTGTTCAATGAATTTAGTCTCAGGTTGTTGTTCTCTTAACAACATATTAGCTAAATAAACAGCCTGAGCAATGCCAAATGATTTTTTTAATAATTTTTCAGGACGGTGATGCATAACTACGGCTTCAATCAGATCATAAGAAAAGCACCACATGTGCAGAAGATATCCACCGACGTGATTATGGTCAGTACCAAATACTTTTTGTTCTAAAGCATTGTTGTTGACATTTTTTATCCTGTATTGAAAGAATTTTTTGGTTAACTTTTCATCCATCTCAAAGAGTACAATCTTACCAATATCATGTAACAAGCCAGCAAGTAATGCATCTTTTTTTAGTTCAGGTTTCACCATTGAAGCTGCTAAACGCGCAGTTGATAAACAATGTAGCTGTTCTTTTACTAATGAAAAGCCTGAAATATCAGGTTCGTAAGAAAATAACTCGGCGGTCATTACAATACAACAAAGCGTTTCTAACCCCATACGAGTTATTGCTTCGGTGATATTATTAATTGGTTTTCCTTGGTTCATAAAAGAACTATTGGAAAACTGTAAAACTTTAGCGGCAAGTGCAGGGTCTTGAGAGATTATTTCTGATATCTTTCCAGAATCAGTATTCGTTTCTCCTAAAATTGCATTGAGTTGTAAGTAAACTTTAGGTGGACTAGGTAATGTTTTAACTTTAGCTACAGCTTTAATAATATGATCTTTGGTAATAGCTCTATTATTGTCACAAATGTTAGAAATAGTTTGATGAATGCTGCCTATGTTAAGTGGCAGAGCAAAATTATAGTGGCAAATATTTACGGCTTGACTATTAAGGTGCGCTTCACTCTCTTCATCATTAGTAATTGCTATTCGGATCATGGCAGGGTATTTGAGGGATATTGCTTTTAGTAGTTCTAAACCACTGACTTTACCTAAACTTAAAACACTGATAATAACGTCAAACTTATATTGGCTTAAGGCCTTTAATGCATGTTTTCCATTATTTACATAAGCTGTTTGGCAAGGACCTTCATAAAAAGCTTGTTTAAGTGCTAATAATGTATGGTTTACATTATCAACGATCAACACTTTCATTTAATCATACTTCCTTTCTAAAACTTTTCTGCGCCGAATTCATTTCAGCGTTTTTCCTCATAGTCCTCTATGGGTTTGAGGACTATGAATTATTTACACAATCGTTAATTACATACGTTCCATTACATCGATACCAAGAATGTCTAAACCTTGCTTTAAAGTGTTAGAAATACTTAAACATAATGCTAAACGAGAATGTTTTATATCGTCAGCGATGCCTTCTTTAAGAATTGGACAAGCTTCATAAAAGCTCATGTATAAACTGGCTAACTCATACAAATAGTTACATAACAGGTTGGGCATTGATTCGCTGATCACTGTATCTATTACTTCTTCAAGCTGTAGTAATTTTAAAGCTAAGGCTTTTTCTTGTGGTTCAACAATGGTGATATTTGCCTTGAAATTCGCTTGTTCAATTTGTGCTTTGTTAAAAATACTTTGAATACGAGAATAAGCATACTGTAAATAAGGAGCAGTAGCACCTTCAAAGCTCAACATGGTTTTCCAGTTGAAAATATAATCACTAGTGCGGTTTTTAGATAAATCAGCAAACTTAACCGCACCGATACCAACTTTTTTTGCTATTTCATTAAGTTTATCTTCAGCGTAATCAGGGTTCTTTTCTTTAATGACTTCTTTTGCACGAACAATAGCTTCATCAAGTAACTCTGCTAATTTTATTGTACCACCAGTACGAGTCTTGAATGGCTTACCATCGTTGCCCATCATCATACCAAATGGGCAATGGTCGTAACCTACGTGCTCAGGTAGTAATTCAGCTTTACGGGCTACAATCTCGACTTGCTTAAAGTGCAAGCTTTGACGAGCATCGGTAAAAATAATAATACGGTCGGCTTTTAGTTCGTTAGTGCGGTAACGACAAGCGGATAAATCGGTTGTGGCATATAAATAGCCTCCACCCGTTTTTTGAATGATGAATACTGGAGCATCGCCATCTTTATTCGCCATTTCGCTTATGAAAACAACTTTTGCCCCTTCGCTAACCTCAGCAATGCCTTTTTTCATCAGTTCATCGACAACAGTTGGTAAATCAGCGTTATAAGCACTTTCGCCCATGATATCGTCACGAGTTAAGGTAACATTTAGTTTTTTATAAATATCTTCACTGTGCGCAATAGAAATATCGATGAATAATTTCCATAACACTAAGCAATCTTTGTCGCCGCCTTGAAGCTTTACAACGTAATCACGAGCACGGTCAGCAAAGCCTTCTTCGTTATCAAAACGAACTTTAGCTTCACGATAAAAATTCTCTAAATCAGAAAGAGCTGTTTCAGCTACTTCGTTAGCATTTAATTTGTCACTTAAGTGCGCCAGTAACATGCCAAACTGTGTGCCCCAATCACCCATGTGATTTTGACGAATGACTTTGTCACCACGAAACTCTAAAGCACGTACTACAGCGTCACCAATAATGGTCGAACGTAAGTGGCCAACATGCATTTCTTTGGCAAGGTTAGGCGCTGAGTAATCAACCACAACGGTTTGTGGTTGATCTTCAGCAATTGCACCACGTTGGCTTACGCCAAGTTTTTCGTCGTTAGACGTTTTAG
>Ga0105359_10003143_pt1 | contig 13571 bp, 10 predicted proteins | sample GOMGulsemesocosm_6_FD_83659 | JGI IMG/M metagenome (GOLD analysis project Ga0105359, IMG submission 83659) | Methane-oxidizing microbial communities from mesocosms in the Gulf of Mexico - GOM8C Gulf of Mexico | ecosystem: Environmental > Aquatic > Marine > Cold seeps | place: Gulf of Mexico... | reverse complement strand
GCCAGTTCGTAGCGGTAATAGCCGTCGCCGAATACGGTTATCTGGTATTCCACATTCAGTTTTGGCAGCGGCTGGCGCGATAAAATAAACCCGTGCCAGCGGGCCTTAAAGGGGCGGATACGCACCGGCGTGTGTTTGCTTTCTGGTTGGTGCGAGAGGGGGTCGACCACAGGATTGACCAGTGCGCCCATGCGGCCGTTGGTGGCGAACTGCTCGCTCCAGTGCATGGGCACGAAAACATTACCCGGCTTTTGTGAATCGGTGATCATTACCCGCGCGTACATCTGTCCCCAGTGGCTGAGCAGGTGGGCGATCTCGCCCTCGTGCAGCTCAAAGGTGGCGGCGTCCGTCGGGTGTATCTCCACAAACGGTTCGGGTCTGTGCTGGTTCAAACGCGGCGCCAGTGCACTGCGTGTCATAGTGTGCCACTGGTCGCGCAGGCGGCCAGTGTTGAGCACCAGCGGGTGACGTTTATTGGTGGCGTTGCCCGGCGGCCTCCAACTGATGGGGATCAGTTGCGCGCGCTGGTTGGTCGTGTAGAAACTGGCATCTTCGAAGAAGCGCTGCTTGCCTGCTGGGTACGGCTTATTAATGGGCCATTGGGTGGGTTTAAACTGCTCGTACTCTGTCAGCGAAATATTCTGCAGGGCGGAAATATCGAAATCCCGCAAGCGCTGCTGTGGGTTGTTTTCAAAACCTGAGAGAGCGGCGTGTTCGCGGAAAATTTCTACCGGGTGTGAATAATCAAAGGCGTCTTTAAAACCCAGCCGCTGGCCGACCTGAGAGATAATCCACCAGTCGGGTTTGGCTTCGCCGGCGGCGGGCAGCAGCGCACGCTGATGTGATAAACGGCGCTCGGAGTTGGTGACCATGCCGTCTTTTTCACTCCAGCCCTGGGCGGGCAATTTAATGTTGGCGACCTTGAGGGTGTCGCTCTGCGCCACGCAATCGGACACCACCACCAGCTCACAGGCCGCCAGGGCCGCTTTGACCTTGTCGGCATTGGGCATGCTCACCACCGGATTGGTGGCCATGATCCAAATGGCTTTGATACGGCCGTCGGCGACGGCATCAAATAATTCCACAGCGGGCAGTCCGGGCTCGGTGGCTATATTGTCTGTTTGCCAAAACCGCGCCACGCGATCTATATCGCCGGGTACATGGAATTCCATGTGTCCGGCCAACTGGTTGGCGAGTCCGCCGACCTCGCGGCCGCCCATGGCGTTGGGCTGGCCGGTGAGCGACAGTGGGCCGCTGCCCGGCTTGCCGATACGGCCAGTGGCCAGGTGTATATTGAGGATGGCGTTGACCTTGTCGGCGCCGCTGGAGGACTGCTTAACGCCCTGACTGTAAATCGTTAGCTGTTTATCATAATCACGCAGCCAGCCATAAAAGGTGCGCAAGTCATCACTGTCCAGCTGGCAGAGCTCGGCGACCTGGTGGATGTCACCGGCATCAAGCTGGGCTGCTGCAAGCGATTCATTAAAGCCGTCGGTGTGTTGTTCGATAAACGCGCGGTCGATGGCGTCGGTTTGGCCGAGAAAGCTCAAGGCGCCATTGAATAATTTAACATCGCTGCCACTGGCCAGCGGCAGGTGCAGATCGGCGATGTCGCAGCTGGCGGTGCGACGTGGATCGATCACCACGATTTTCATCGCCGGATTTTTCTCTTTGGCGGCGCGTAAACGTTGGAATAAAATCGGGTGGCACCAGGCCATGTTGGAGCCGGTGATGACCACCAGATCGGCCAGTTCTAGGTCTTCGTAACAACTGGCAACCGTATCCGTGCCAAACGCGCGCTTGTGCGCCGACACAGCCGAGGACATGCACAGGCGACTGTTGGTGTCGATGTTGGCGGCGCCGATAAAACCTTTCATAAGCTTGTTGGCGACGTAGTAATCTTCGGTTAACAGTTGGCCGCTGCCATAAAAGGCCACAGCCTGTGGACCGTGTTCATCAATGATTTTTTGAAAGCGCTGGGCCACGCTGTCCAGTGCGCTGTCCCAACTAACGACCTGGTCATCGACGATAGGGTGCAGCAGGCGACTGTCGAGACCGATGGTCTCCCCCAGCGAGGAACCCTTGGAGCAGAGGCGGCCGAAGTTGGCGGGGTGGTTTTTATCGCCCTGCACGTTTATTTCGCGGCTGGCCGAGTTGGCCTCCGCGGTGATGCCGCAGCCGACACCACAGTAGGCGCAGGTGGTGTCGATGGTCTGTGTGTCGGTAGCGATGACGTCGCTCATGGCGTTACTTCTATGTGGGAGGCGCGTTAAGCGGCTTCGGCTATGTTCGTCGCTGCAGGCTTTTTATTGATACCCGCTAAAGGTCTTTCATCTAGAGCCACTAAACGCTCTTGATTCAGTCCAGCTAAAGGCTCTTTATTCAGGGCCGCTAAAGGCTCTTTATTCAGAACCGCTAAAGGCTCTTTGTTAACACCCGCTAAAGGCTCTGCATAAGCCTGGCCGAAAATTAGCAGGCTGCGCATAGGGGTTATGTCGACGGCCTGTTCGATCAGCTCTTGATACCAGGCGCCTTCGCTGGTCTCACCAAAGAGCACGGCGCCTATGACGCGGTTGTTTTTCAGTACCAACTTTTTATACACGCCCTGCTTCAGGTCGCGGAAGAGTAAAAAGTCGCATTCCGCATCGCCTAGGAAGTTGCCCACAGAGAATAGCTTAATGCCCGTTACCTTCAGCTTAGTGGCCGTTGGCTGGGTTTTGTAACCCGCTACTCCTAAACCGCAGATTTGTTTGGCACAGACTTTGGCTTGATCAAACAGTGGCGCGACCAGACCAAAGGTGTCGCCTCGGTGCTGAACGCATTCGCCCACGGCATAAACGCTCGGGTCATAGCTTTGCAGGGTATCGCTGACCACTATGCCGCGCTCGCAATAGAGGCCACTGCGCTCGGCCAATGCGATGTTGGGGCGCACGCCAATGGCCATCACAAACAGGCCACAGGGCAGTTCGCTGCCATCGGCAAAGCGTACAGACTTAATGTGGCCTGAGCCGTTATCAATGAGCGCTTCGGTTTTGGCGGGCATTTTAAAATTAACGCCGCGGCTTTCCAGTTCGGCCTGCAGTAGTTTTCCCGCCTCGACATCCAACTGGCGGTTGAGCAGCACTTCATTGCTGTGGATAACAGTGACTTGCATGCCGCGCTCGGTGAGACCGTTGGCCGCCTCAAGCCCGAGTAGGCCACCGCCGAGTACGATCGCGTGTCGGTGGGTGTCACTGTAACCGAGCATGCGCTCGACATCATCTATGTCGCGAAAGGCCAGTACACCGTCGAGGTCATGGCCGGGCACTGGCAGTATAAAGGGTTTAGAGCCGGTGGCGATCAGCAGGCGATCATAGTCGGCGCTGGTGCCGTCAGCCGCGAGCACTCGACGCTGGGTGCGATTGATTTCAACCACCGCTTTATTTGTACCTGCGTGCAGGGTAATACCGTTGTCTGTGTACCACTGACGATCATTTATCATGATCTCGTTGATGGTCTTCTCGCCACAGAGCACCGGTGACAGCATGATGCGGTTGTAATTGCCGTGGGGTTCAGCGCCGAATACGGTGATGTCGAACTGCTCGGGGTCGGTGGCGAGGATCTCCTCGACGACCTTCATGCCCGCCATACCATTACCTATGACTACCAGACGTTGTTTCATACCTAGCTTCATAACCATTTACCGCTTTACATCAATGGGCCGGTGAACTGACCGGTGCTTTGGGGGAGTCATTGCAAGCGCTGTACCAAGCTTGAGAACAAACGAAGAAACTGTGAATAACCGAGCTTTTAAGCGCACTTGCGCACACCTTTGCTGAAGGCGTGGAGCTTTAGAGGGGCAGCGGTTAGCAAGAAGGTGACGCGGAAGCTATATAACTGGGCGCAGGCACCATTTTGGTGCGTTGCGTTGCGTTGCGTGTGCTAGGGCTTAGGCACAAGTATGTCGACAATGCCCTGAGTCAGGGTGTGTAGAAACAGCTCACGGTTGATGAGCTCTTGTTGGGGCAGGTAGTTGGCCAACCCATGAATCAATAAGCAGCCGACCAGTATGCCGCGGGCCTGCAAGGCTTCTGGGTTATTGTGATCGAGAAAAGGCGCCGCCATACGGTGAATACGCTGTATATCATTGACGTCTTCGCGCGACTTGCGAAAGTTGCGGTAGCGCTCTGAATTCATCAGTTCGCTGTGGATCTTCAGGAACTCGCGCCCGCCATCCTTGTTGTCGAGTTGCGCAGCCATTGGCAGGACCAGTGTGCCGATCAGGTCATAGAGGCTGTAGTCGTCCATGGCCTCAAGTTTATCGAGCATGGCGGTGCGCTCTTCAGCAATGCCCAAGGCGTGTTTGTCTAGCACCGCGTGCAACATGCCGTCCTTATTTTTGAAGTGGTATTGCAGGGCGCTGCGGTTCTTTTGCTCGGCGGCTTTGGTGATGTCCAGCAAACTCGTGGCTTCAACGCCCTTGTCGGCGAACAACTTTTCCGCAGTATTGATAATACGTTTACGGGTGGCGAGAGTATCTTTGCGCACGGTCTTGGGACTCTAAGCTAGAAACAATGGCGCCATTATTCCACGGGCTTGATCTGCTCGCCAGCGCTGCTTTATAGGCGGTTTGTTTTTTGACCAGCTGTTGGCGCTTTTTCGGTTGAATTAATGAAACGCTCGGAATACCCTCGTGGCAATGAACCCGTCCATAATATTCGCTTGTAGGCCTCGATGAATCAACCAACCTCACTACCTGTTTGGGTCGAAGTTGCTCGCGTATTGCTGGCTGAGCACGGCTTTGATGCGGACGAGGTATTTGCAGAGCTCGGCATAGTTGAAAGTGACATGCACAGTGGTGAAGGCGGTCGCTACAGTGTTGCGGCGATCGGCAAGATTTGGCGCAAGCTGGCGGAGCTGACGGGTAACCCCTGTATTGGCATTGCGGCTGCCGAGAGTTATTTTCAGCCAGCTCACTGGCAGGCGTTGGGGTTGTCTCTGCTGTGTAGTAGCAGTCTTTACGAAGCGTATCAACGTCTGGTTCGCTACAGCGCTATATTGTCCGATGTGGCAATCCTATCGGTAAACGAATCTGACGGGTGTGTTGAGGTGGTGGTGAGTTTGCTGGGGGCGCCAGAGCTGGTCGGTGATGAGGCTTTTGATTTTGGTCTCGCGGCCGCGATAAAACTCTTCCGCATGATGTACCCACAGGAGGTGGGATTAGAATTGGTTGAGCTCACACGTCCAGCTGTCAATGAGCAGGCCTATATTGACCTCTTTGGTTGCGATGTTGTCTTTTCTGCTGAGCGTGTGTGTTTCTCGCTCAGCTCTGAGGTCGCCCACCAGCAGCTACCGATGAGTAATGAAGAACTGGCGACGTATCAGGACCGTCTCTCGGAAGACTATAAACGACGTTTTGGTAACAACAGCTTTGCCGCCAAGGTCAAGGATGAAATGTTGCGCCAGTTACCCGGTGGTGAGCCAACCCCGCAGGGCATTGCTGAATCGTTGTGTGTGAGTGTGCGCAACTTGCAGCGTAAGTTGAAGGGCGAGGGAACTACCTTCTCTTTAGTGCTCAGCGAGATTCGTCAAAAGTTTGCGAAAGAGTACCTGGCCCAGCAGTATCGATCCTGCACTGAGATTGCTTACATGTTGGGCTTCTCTGACCCGAGCAATTTTAACCGCGCTTTTCGCCGATGGTTTAATCAAACCCCCACCCAATACCGAGAAAGTTTAGCGGGAAAGTAACCGCATTTCCCTGCGCTCTTCTATCCTATCCTCCAGAGGCTATCCAGCGCATTATTATCAAAACGCTAGGCTGAGCCCTTGAATATCACTCTGTATGTGGCGCTATTAAAGACGGTGATTCGGTTGTGGTCGTGCCATGCTATGCTCGATTAATCCATGGTTAATGGCGCCGCTGGTGAGAGGGTGTAAAAGAGATTAAATTTCAGAGGCAGGGTGGATATATGAAAAATAAAGTGAATAGGGTGCTTTATACGTTAGGGCTGCTCTGCAGTTCTGTGACCTTGGCGGCCGACAAACCCAATATTTTGGCTATCTGGGGCGACGACATTGGGCCTTACAATGTAAGCGCCTATAATCGTGGTGCCATGGGCTACCGGACGCCGAACATCGACCGAATCGCCAACGCCGGTATTTTGTTTACCGATTCTTACGGTGATCAAAGTTGCACCGCCGGACGCTCGAGCTTTATTACCGGGCAGCACCCTATTCGCACAGGGCTCACGAAAGTCGGGATGCCAGGAGCGAAAGAAGGGCTGAATAAGAAAGACCCAACCATTGCCACGCTGCTCAAGCCACTCGGTTACATGACCGGCCAGTTTGGTAAAAACCACTTGGGTGATCAGAACCAGCATCTACCCACGAATCATGGCTTTGATGAGTTTTTTGGTAATCTCTATCACCTGAATGCAGAAGATGAACCCGAGCACGCGGACTACCCTAAAAGCGCAGCCTTTAAAAAACGCTTCGGACCACGCGGAGTTATTCACTCTTACGCGGACGGTCGAGTTGAAGACACTGGCGCTCTCTCTAAAAAACGTATGGAAACGGTTGATGAGGAGTTCCTTGGGGCGGCCTTGACGTTTATGGACAGGGCCCATGCGGCGAAGAAACCTTTTTTTGTTTGGTTTAACTCAACACGGATGCACGTTTGGACTCGCCTGAAACCCGAGTCGAGGGGTGTCACTGGGCAGGGACTCTACGCCGATGGCATGGTAGAACATGACGGTCATGTGGGGCAGTTGCTGGATAAACTCGATGACCTGGGCATCGCCGATAATACGATCGTCATGTATACCACTGATAATGGCGCAGAACTGATGCTCTGGCCTGATGGCGGTTACACCCCCTACCGAGGTGAGAAGAACTCAAACTGGGAGGGTGGTTACCGAGTGCCGATGATAGTGAAGTGGCCAGCTAAAATAAAACCCAATCAAGTATCGAATGAAATAATTTCACTGCAAGACTGGCTGCCAACGTTATTGGCTGCGGTGGGTGATAGTGATATTAAAGCCAATCTTAAAAAAGGTACGGACATTGGCGGAATGGAGTATAAGGTTCATTTAGATGGTTATAACTTTTTGCCGCACTTTCTAGATACGACCAAGGCAGGGCCGCGCGATGAGTTTATTTATGCATCGGATACCGGTGATATTGTGGCTATCCGCGACGGGGATTACAAAATAGTCTTTAAGGAGCAGCGGGCTGTCGGTTTGGCGACATGGCAAGACCCTTATACGGTTTTGCGGGCTCCGAAGATATTTAACCTGCGCATGGACCCCTTTGAGCGCATGGACCATGAGTCGGGTGGTTATGAACGCTGGTATGCGGAACATATGTTTTTGATGGGGCCAGCAATGATGAGAGTGGGGCAATTCAAGCAGACGTTTAAGGAATTTCCCCAGCGACAAAAGCCAGGAAGCTTTGTGCCCTAGGCTCGATGGTATTATTCGTGTCAGTATTGATGGTTGTCCTTAATCGGGTGGCCATTTTTATTCGTGGTTTGGTTATCTCGATAAAGGTGATCCGCATAGGCCGTTACGAATTCTGAGGCCAGAGCCTGAGGGTTTCAAGCGCGATGGCGCCACTAGAGCACATTGGTTTTGGCGTGCCTTTTAAGTGCGTTGGTCTGAATGGCGATGGTCAGCGCAGCGTATTTTTGAGATAGTGCCCTCTTTAGCCGTAAGAATGAGATGTTATGAGTCGTCAGCGTTGGGGTGACAATTCGCGAGTCAGCGATCAGGCTTCGGGCCGTCATTTGATTTTGTTGGCGGCTAAGCACTGCTTTGCCGAAGCCAGTATCGAGTCGACCAGTATTGATCAAGTGGCCCAGCAGGCAGGGGTATCACGCCGCACTGTATACCGATATTTTGCCAACAAACCCGCACTGGTACTGGCGGTGGTGGAAGATCAAGCCGAAGCCTTCTTCACCGAGATGCACGCCTCGGCGGCCGAGCTAGGTGCAACGGACTTTCCTACACGTTTGAAGCACTGTGTGCTCTACGCGATTGACCGCGGCCCACAAGTCAATGACTTTCAGCTGGTGTTAGGTAAAAAAAACGCCGCTTCCACGGTGGCGTTTTACTTAAAGTCGGAGCGTTTAAAACAGCACTGGTATGAACTCCTAGAGCAGCCGTTTCTCAATGCCCAACAAATGGAGCAGATGGATGCCAGCCTTAACTTTGATGACCTGGTGGTCTGGATGGGCCGCATTACTTTATCGTTTATCCAATTCCCCGAAGATATCGCCGTTGTTGAGCGCCTAGTGGATCAATACCTTTTTCGTGGTTTGACGGCTTGATTCTAAATCAATACTAGCCTCGTTTGACCGTTTCAATCAAAGACCTGCCCTTCCTTGTCATACTGTCATACTGTCATACTGTCAGCGTGAAAACGTAAAAGCGATGCTCTTCATCCATGCGTGCCAGCAGCAATTGCTGGGTGCGCCTAGGTTGCTGCCTGCTCCTTTGATATGAGTCAAACACGTGCCATATAAGCGGCTTTCAGCTTCTTAATGAACAGAGAAGTTAGGCTGAAATCGACCGCTTTAGGGTAAAGTTGCGGGCTGATTTGCCTTTGTTCTTGTCTAGCCCCCTCACCTCGGAGCCTGCCAATACCAGCCGTCAATATCAACAGTCAATACGAACAGCCAAGTCCTCTGCAGGACGTTGAACTAGGAGTTTTAAAGCATGAGCACTGAACTACTCTCCCCTGCGGGCACCCTTAAGGGCATGCGTCATGCCTTCGCCTATGGCGCGGATGCCGTCTATGCAGGTCAGCCGCGCTACAGTCTGCGAGTACGCAACAACGAATTTAACAAGGTGGAGAACCTCGCACGGGCACGTCAGGAAGCCACCGCCCAGGGCAAGAAGTTTTATCTGGCCAGTAATCTGTCGCCGCACAACAATAAAGTACGAACCTACCTGCGCGATCTGGAACCCATCATCGAGATGCAGCCGGACGCTCTGATCATGTCCGATCCGGGCTTGATAATGATGGTGCGCGACAAGTGGCCAGACATGCCAGTACATCTGTCAGTACAGGCTAACGCCGTCAATTACGCCACGGTCAAGTTCTGGCACCGCCAAGGTATCGAGAGGGTAATCCTCTCCCGCGAGGTATCCCTTGACGAGATCGAAGAAATCCGCAACGCCTGTCCGGAAATCGAGCTGGAGGTGTTCGTTCATGGCGCACTGTGTATCGCCTACTCTGGCCGCTGTCTGTTGTCCGGCTACATGACCCACCGTGACTCCAACCAAGGTGCTTGCACCAACTCATGTCGTTGGAAGTACGACAGCCACGAGGCAAAAGAAAATGAGCTGGGCGACCTGATAGCCGTTGAGCCAGCTCAGAACGAGCCTACAACCAACGCTCCGCTGCAGTTTGATCCGTCGGTGTCCGCTCAGCCTCGGGAAGAAAAACCAAAAGATGAGATTGCCATGTTACTGCAGGAGCGCAGTCGCCCTGGCGAATACCTGCCCGCCTATGAAGATGAGCACGGTACCTACATCATGAATTCCAAAGACCTGCGTGCGGTACAGCACGTCGAGCGTCTGGTAAAAATGGGCATTGAGTCACTGAAAATCGAGGGGCGTACCAAATCCCACTACTATGTGGCGCGCACCGCTCAGGTCTATCGCAATGCTATCGACAATGCCGTGGCCGGTGAACCCTTCGATATGGGGTTGATGGGCCAGCTTGAGCACTTAGCCAATCGAGGTTACACCGAAGGTTTCTACCGTCGCCATGTGCCGAGCGAGTATCAGAACTACGAGGATGGCAACTCCGATAACACCCAGCAACAGTTTGTCGGCGAGGCTATTGAGTTCGACAAGAACAAAGGTGAGATGACCATCGACGTCAAAAACCGTTTCGCCGTCGGCGACAAGCTTGAGTTGATCACCCCTGCTGGCAACCTGCCACTGAAGCTCAGTCATATAGAAAACACCAAAGGAGAGAGTATGGACGCCGCGCCGGGCTCCGGCCACCAGGTTCGAATTCAGGTACCGGAAGGGCTCCCGTTGAGTGAAGGCGGTGGTTTTGCGATGTTGATGTGTCATCGCTAGCGCTGGCCTCAGCTCATTAATGTTAAGTGGCTACGGGGGAAGGGCGCTAGCATGTGATCGAGCGTCAGAACATTGAGCGCAATGTGGGCATGAGTTGCTAAATCCACGATGTCTAAATCTATTAATTACAGATTAAATGTGCATTACAAACGCGGTATGAACGACAAAGTTGTCAGTTTTTATCGAATGAAATGAAAATAATAATGCATCTGTTTTTTTTGGGCCCATCGGTACGGAAGCGTAATGTTCGTAACCAAACGCGCGAACAAAGAGATCGCGGTGCCACCCTAAAGCAATCCTAAATACCTTTCAGCCAACGCTGTGTCTCATCCCACAACCGCTCAGCAGCGGCTGTATCTTGTGCGTCTTGGTTGGTTTCTTTGGGCGCGCAGTCCTGATAATACTGGCCGCTGGCGGCATCGCTGGTGGCGCAATAGAGCTGTGTTTGTGCACCCTCTTCAGGCGTTGTCATAATGACGTGCATCAGCGGCTCTGTTAGCTTGCGCATGAAGTTAACCAGGCGATGTCCTTCAAGCCCCTTGTTGGCCACGTCGGTGCTGGTGCCACTGGCCGCGCCCGGGTGCAGGCAATAACTCTTGAGGTTGCAGTCGGCGTTAAAGCGGCGGTGCAGCTCACGGGTAAAATGGATCAAGCCCAGCTTGGATAAACCGTAAGACTGCCAAGAGTTGTAGGGGGTGTCGGATTCGAACAGCGCGCTGTTGCTGCCCTTGGTATATATTTGTGAACCGACATTAACGACGCGAGCATCGCCAAATTGCTGGCCTGTTTTTTGTAACAGCGGCAACAGTTTATGCGTTAAATGAACGCTGCCAAGATAGTTAATCCGCCATTGCAGCTCGACGCCATCACTGCTTAGTTTTGGTGTTTTCCATTGAGACATAAGATCTAAATGAACACCGGCATTATTAATTAATATATCAAGCCGTTCAGAGTTGCCCGCGAGATACTGATCAACAAAAGTATTTACGGATGCCGCCTCGGTGAGATTCAAGTCTTGAGCAATGATATTGGCGGAGCAATTTTCTTGGTTTAACTCGGCTCTCAATTGCTGCGCGATCGCCTCGGTTCCTTTCCTAGTGGTGATCACCACCTCGGCGCCCCATTTGGCAAGGCTCTTGGCGCTCGCGTAACCCAATGAGCCTTTTCCGCAGCCTGTGACTATGGCGCGCTTACCGCTAAGGTTAACCTGTTGAGCAAAAGGTGTGTAGGTAAAAGGTTTTCGCAGTAACTGTCGCAGCGACATGCTGTATCTCCAATATATTTAAGGCTGGTACCAAGTGGCTGAGCTCACCGCTCGCTCTTGAATACTGGTTGGAATTGGAGCCCCAACCCCCAGTACCTTGGCGTCATGGATTGAGCTGCGCGGGTATTTAAATTTCGCGGGCGTAGTAGAAGGTCTGTTGCCCTGGGTCGAAATTAGGGTCTTTCCAGTGCGCGCCGAGGTATTCGGTGTGGTCGGTGACCGCGCCAAAATCCAGTGGCCGTTTGGCGCGCACAAGATAACCCGCGCCATGCTCAATGCTACCGCCTTTCATGTAGCGGTAAGCATCATCGAGCATGACACACGCACACCTATGACGTAGGCATCGTAAGGCAAACTGGTGTGCACGTGCACGTCGCCTCACTGCAGGTTACTACTTCCATGCTGGCTCCTTGGCCACGGCTTAAGTTGGCGCGATTATGCTTGTTTAACTTTTAAGTAGCTTCACAATCTGGGTATCCAGGAACTTCGCTGGCAGTTTCGCTATCACCTTAAACTTAAACAGGTTGTTGTACTTGTACATCACCGGGCGTGATGGGTCGGTCGCCGCTTTAAAGGTATGTTCAGCGGCTTGGGCTACGGTGAATTTTTTCTTGGGCATACTGGCGACCAGCTCTTTGCAGAAGTTTTTAAAGGCTTTATCAAAGCGGCTATTTTCAACGGGGTTTACCGGTACTCTACTGGTGTCGGTCATCTCGGTAGCAATCGCGCCAGGACGCACCGTTACCACGTGAACATCGTAAATGCCCAGCTCCCGGCGCATAACATCACTCAAACACTCCAGCGCCATCTTGGTGCTCTGGTAGAACTGGAAGGGCGCGCGAAAGGTGGCCGACTCACTGGAAATGTTAACGACGGTGCCCTTGGATTCGATCAGCAGGTCGAGACAGGCGTTGACGTTAAACAATGGACCCAGTGTGTTGACCTGAAAGGCGTCGGCAATGCGCTGTGGATCCACTTCAACCACGGGCAGGTAAACATTGATGCCGGCGTTGTTAACGATGATATCCAAACGACCCAGTTCGCTCTTGATCAACTCGGCCACAACCTTGGCATCATCAATACTGGCAACATTGTGTTTTGCGGTGAGGTAACCCTCAACACCCTTGAGGTCTTCCAGGATGGCAGCGTTGTAGTCGGTAGCGACAACCTGGTAGCCCTGGCTGTGGAAGTGATTCGCTATTGCGCGCCCGATACCTTGCCCGGCGCCGGTTACCAATACTACTTTTTTGTCAGTTGTGCTCATTTTATTAACCTGTGTTTTATTGAATATTTGTTGGAGCGAGCCCAGTCCATCCTATGTAGGTGTTCTAAATATTATTTTTTGCCAGCGGCGCGACAGCCACTTTATTGATGAGCCCCGGGAACAAACGATAAAGCCTGACCACCAGTCGATTGATAAGCGGGAATACAATACTGCGCTGGTTGCTGCGCATGCCTTGCATGATGGCCCGCGCGGCTTGATCCGCAGTGATGGGTTTTAGGCCGGTATTCTCCATGTTCTTCTTGTAGTCATAATCTTTAACATTGATCGCGTCGTCCCAAATGTTGGACTGCACCATGCCGGGTAAAATGGCGTTCACTTGGATGCCATGCAATGCCGCCTCTTCACGCAGTGAGTGGCTTAAACCGATCACAGCGTGTTTGAGTGCGCAATACATGGTGGAGTTGGGCACTGGCATGACACCGGCCGATGAAGACACATTGACTATCTGCCCGAAACCTTGCTTGCGCATCTGTGCGTAGGCGAGTTTGGTGCCGTGTATCACACCCCAGAAATTGATGTCGGTAATCTTGCGCAGCTGCGCCATGCTGGTGTCATTGAAGTCGCCACCGAGCACAATGCCCGCATTGTTGACGATGATATCCAGCTGCCCCTGGTCCGTGATTATCTTCTCAATCGCTGCGTTGAAATCGCTTTCAAGGCTGACGTTTAATTCGATGGGAACAACGCTGTACTCGCCCTTGGCGTTGTCGACCAGTGTGTTCAAGCCGACTTTGTTGATGTCACCCGCGTAAACCTTGGCGCCAGCTTCACAGAGGTTCTTGGCGAGCGCACAGCCAATGCCCGAAGCCGCGCCGGTGATGAGTACGGTTTTGTGTTGGAAGTGCGTCATAGTCGGTTCCGTGTCTGAGTTTAATGCTTGTTAAAAATTGGCAGCAATACCATGCGGAGGTATTGGCGCAGGGCCGCTTCGTCGCTAGAAAACTCTGGCGGT
>Ga0105359_10003142_pt1 | contig 13572 bp, 13 predicted proteins | sample GOMGulsemesocosm_6_FD_83659 | JGI IMG/M metagenome (GOLD analysis project Ga0105359, IMG submission 83659) | Methane-oxidizing microbial communities from mesocosms in the Gulf of Mexico - GOM8C Gulf of Mexico | ecosystem: Environmental > Aquatic > Marine > Cold seeps | place: Gulf of Mexico... | reverse complement strand
TCCTGCGTTATTAAAACTTCCCCTGCTAAGTAAGGCAAAATAATGAAAAAGTTATTCCTATTATCACTATTGCCATTAACGGCACTGGTTTTCAGCTTTCCTGTTTTTGCATCGCAAGAAACATTAGATAGCTTGTTATTAAAAGTACAATCGCAGCAGTCACAAAACCGTGCGTTAGAAGCACAACGCGATAATGATTTTTCAGCAGATGTAACTGTTTGGCAGAAAAAATTAAAAGCCGCGCAAGCAGAGTTAGTAAAACAAAAGGCGTTAGCGAAAGAGCAAGGTCAACAGTTTGATAACAATGAAAAAGTATTAGCTTCGTTAAGTGAAACATTAAGCGCAAGTAAAGAGAACCTTGGTGAACTATTTGGTGTCGTGCGCCAAGTGTCGGGAGATTTCTCTGGGCAACTGCAGGGCTCAATTATTTCAGCGCAATACCCACAACGTAATGTATTTGTTGAAGGCCTCGCCAAGAGTAAAAAATTACCGTCACTTTCTGAGTTAGAAAAACTGTGGTTTGTGATGCTGCAAGATATGGCTGAATCAAGCAAGGTGAGTCGCTTTGCAACTAAAATTCTCGATGCGCAGGGTGTTGCAAATACCAAACAGGTAACCCGTTTTGGCGCCTTTAATCTGATTGATGACTCACAATACCTCGTTATCGACAGCCAGTCGGAATTACCTCAGCCACTTGCCCGTCCAGTGAGCAGTGATGTACAAGCAACATTAAATGCATGGAAAGAAAGTAATAGTCAGGTTAATGCTTTCTATTTTGACCCTGCTAAAGGTGAGTTATTAACGGTGCTTTCACGCACGCCTACTTGGGCGGAGCGTACCCAACAGGGTGGCGTTATTGGTTATCTTATCTTATCGATTTTGTTATTTGGTTTAGTGATTGCAGCAGTGCGATTCATTTTATTAACTAAAGAAGCGGTGAAAATAAAGCAACAGCTGAAACAAACCGAGGCGAATGAGAATAATGCACTGGGTCGCATTATGGCGATTTACCAAGGTAATAAAAAGCAATCAACACAACTGCTTGAGTTAAAAATTGAAGAAGCCGTATTAACTGAAATACCAAGGTTAGAGCGTGGCTCAAGTGTGTTAAAAGTATTAGCGGCGATTGCACCAATGATGGGCTTGTTAGGTACGGTGACCGGCATGATCGGTACGTTCCAATCGATTACCTTATTTGGAACGGGTGATCCCAAGTTAATGGCGGGTGGCATATCGATGGCGCTTATCACTACTGTGATGGGCTTGATTGCTGCGTTACCGTTATTGTTGATTCATAGCTTGCTGCACAGCCGTGCCAATGTACTGATTAATATTATTGAACAGCAAAGTGCAGGTTTGATTGCCCAGCAAGCGGAACAAGAACAGCAGGAGCCCGACCATACGGAACCACAACCAACGCTGAGTCGTTGCGCATGAGTTGGATTTTAGAACAGTGGTATTTGATAGAAAATTTCATTAGCAGTGGTGGGCCAGTATTGCTGGCTATTGCATTGTTATTGTTGGTGCTGTGGGCACTGATGATTGAACGGGTTTATTACCTATTAGTACTGTTTCCGGTGTACCAACAAAAACAGGTGGATCACTGGGCTGAACGCAGTGATAAAAACTCTTGGTTTGCTTTGCAAATACGTCAGGGGAAATTAGCCAAGGCATCATTATTATTAAAACAAAATATGAGTTTTTTAAATGCCCTCATCAAGATGTTTCCACTGCTTGGTTTGTTAGGAACGGTGAGTGGCATGATCCAAGTTTTTGATGTGGTTGCAGTGCATGGAACGGGTAATCCGCGTTTATTAGCATCGGGTATTTCACTGGCTACGATTCCAACCATGGCTGGCCTTGTGTGCGCATTATCGGGGTTATTTATTTATTCTCGTTTAGACAGCCGAGCAAAAAAGTTACATGCGCAACTCGCGCGTTTATTAGTTAGTAATACAGATGAGAAAAGAACATGAGAAGAAGAAAAAATCGCGCTGAAGATGATAGCCAAATCGATATGACACCTATGTTAGATGTTGTATTTATCATGCTTATTTTCTTTATTGTGACCACTTCATTTGTACGTGAATCTGGTGTGGAGGTTAATCGTCCTAGTGCCAGTACTGCCACAGAGCAAAGTAAAGCGGGTATTTTTGTCGCCGTTAAAGACACTGGCGAAATCTATATTGACCGTAAACAGGTGGATCTACAGCGTGTTCGTGCCAGTTTAGAGCGTCTTGTTGCTTCACAAGGGGAAGTGGGCTTAGTGATTCAGGCCGATGAACAAACACGTCATGGTATTGTTGTTAAAGTGATGGATGCGGCAAGGGAAGCGGGCATCCAGCAGATATCTGTTGCTGCACAGGCTGATAAATAATGCGATTTTTAGTAGCCTGTATAGGCGCTCCGGTGATCACCTTTGCGTTATTACTGTTTATGGCTGGGCTGATTAACCAAAAGGTTAATCAGTTTCAGAGCAAACATGAAAATCCCTACTTTGATTTAGTGGTTAACAGCAAAGATGAGTCCTACGAGTCACGGACCCGACAAAAGCCGGCCCCTCCCAAACCAGAACCTCAGCAAAATGTCGAGGTGATGCAGGTACAGCAGACCAGTGTTAGCAATCCAGATATGAGCATGACATTAGAGTTGCCTAGCCTAGATCTATCTAGCAATGTTTCTGCGATGGCGATTTCAATGCCGGGTATTGAAAGTATGCAGCTCCCGGTTGCGGCTGCCGTTGCAGGGGAAAAGATGGCGATGCCTTTATATCGTGTTGAACCCCGTTATCCACGCAAAGCATTACGTTTAGGCAAGCAAGGTTATGTGATTCTTTCTTTTGATATTAACCAAGCAGGCAGTGTTACTAATATTCAAATTATCGATGCTAAACCAAAACGGATGTTTGAGCGTGAAGCAAAACGTGCGCTTAAAAAATGGAAATACAAACCGATGTTGGTGGATGGAAAACCCGTTAGCCAGATTGGTCAAAAAATTCGTCTTGATTTTAAAATGGAGTCCTAACGTGAATACTGCAATTAATGTGAGTACCGATAGCAATATAAGGTCTGCTTTCAATATGAGACTAGCCATAAAATCTACGCTGCTATTCTTGTCTGTACTGCTTTTTGTGCCACAACTCTCAGCGGCAAAAAAATTTACCTTAAGTCCTAAAGTAGGGCAACAAGTAAGCACTGTTTTTGAATTATATGAATTAGGTAAGCTCGAGCAAGCATTAATAAGAGTGAATAGAATCAAAGCACGTAGCCCTTTTGATAAAGCTTATGTTAATCGCTTTAAAGGTAATTTGTATTGGGAAACGGGTGATGAGGATAAAGCATTACAGGCATTAGAAATTGCTGTTGCTGAGCATGCCCTTGCAGAGAAAGAACAAATGCAAAGCCAACGCATGTTGGCGGATCTGTATCTCAATAAAAAACAAACCAACAAGGCGATAGCCGTTTATCAGTCATTACTTAAAAAACAACCCAGTGAAGATTTGTATAAACATTTGGCGATAGCGTACTACCAGAAAAAATCATGGAATCAGTTAGTTGACGCAACACATAATGCGATTAACTTAAAGACTGGCTTTAATCAAAGTGTACATATTTTACAGCTCAGTGCCTTGTATGAATTAAAAGATTATAGAAATGCCACTAAAACGTTACTCAAGCTTACTAAACATGATCCATCTACTAAGCGCTGGTGGATGCAATTAGCATCAAGTTATCGATTGTTGAAACAAGATAAAAAAGCATTAGCAACCTATGAGTTGGCTTATCAACAAGGTTTGATGGATAGCAGTAGTGACATTTTGCAGCTTGCGAATTTTAGAGCTTCCCTTGGGGCACCCTATAGAGCCGCTTTATTATTAGAGTCTGCGCTTAACACTAAAAAAGTAACGGTCAATGCTAACAACTACAAACAACTTGCTATGTTTTGGCAAGTGGCGCGCGAGCATGATAAAGCACAACAATATTGGGGGAAAAGTGCCGATTTAAGTGGAGAGGTTTTACACTATGTCACACAGGCGCAATTATTACACTTACTCGGGCGTTATGACAAAATGTTGCAGGTATTGCTTCCTATAAAATCAGACAATGCTGAGCTACAGGGCAAGGTTAAACTGACGCAGGTACAGGCACTGTTTTCATTGAAAAAATACCAACAAGCACAAGACATTGCACATCAACAAGTTGAAAACCCAAGCAGTAAAAAACGCGCTTTACAGTGGGTTAAATTATTAGAAAATCGCCGTAATGCAATGCAAGAGTTTGCCATGCAATAAAGGCATGCTTATTGGCAGTTAGCTAACGTTATGTTAATTAAAATATTTAAAGGCAACCATGAACTATTTTAAATTATTAATCGTAAATATCATTTTGCTACTGTTAGCGAGTTGCGCTACGCCAAAGGCAAAGGTCAACTTTGATAAAAACACCAACATTGATACCAGTCATTACAAAACATTTTCATGGTTAAATGAAGACAAAATATTAATGGCTAGCATGGATATTAATCCGGTCATGAAAGTACGTGTCGATAAGGCGATTGAAGGCGCATTTATTGGCAAAGGTTACCAATTAATAAATGACGCTAAAAAAGCTGATTTTACTATCTCATACAGTGTGGGTAACCGTGAAAAAATAAAAGTGCATAACTATCCGGTTGCTTACAGTGGACGTTTTAATTGGGGAAGTCGTTATTATCGTGGACGATACAATGACGTGGTGGTCAATGAGTCACATGTTACGCAATACACACAGGGTAAACTCGCTATTGATATTTATGACGTTAAATCAGCTCAACCAGCATGGCATGGCTGGGCAACCAAGCGGCTAACTTCTGCAGATAAAGAAACCCCTTCACAAACAATTAAAAAGCTTGTTGAGCAAGTACTAAAACAGTTTTAGCACGTCTGAATTAATACCACTTTTTAAAAACATATAGTTAGCAGGTAAGTACAAAGATAAGTTACCTGCTACTGCCATAGATAATAAACCCACTCCATTAATACTCTTTGAATATTTATTAAAAACACATCGACTAAGCACGCTTTCATTAAACTAAATGATAATTATTACCAATAGCTATTGAGTTTGTGGTTGTTAATGATTATCATTTGCCTGTTGTTGATATTAATTTTTAAAAGGGAATTCAATGAAAAATGATGAACAGGAACAACCTCTGCTGCAGGTTAAAGATTTGGTTGTAGATTACATTACCGATGATGGTGCATTTCGTGCTGTTAATGAGGTAAGTTTTGATATTGCACCCGGTGAGGTATTTGGCCTTGCTGGTGAGTCTGGTTGTGGAAAAAGCACCATTGCCTTTGCCATTACCCGTTTACAAAAGCCGCCAGCAATTATTCCAAGTGGTGAGATCCTCTACAAAGGTGTAGATCTCTTAAACCTTTCCGATGGTGAGTTGCAAGATTATCGCTGGACCAAAGTGGCGATGGTGTTCCAAAGTGCGATGAACTCACTAAACCCGGTTATTACCATAGAAGAACAGTTTTGCGATGTGATTTTAACCCATACTAACATGTCCCGTGCAGAAGCGATTGAGCGTGCTAAGAAGCTGATGGACGTGGTAAAAATTCCACGTGAGCGTATTCGCGATTATCCGCACCAGTTCTCTGGTGGTATGCGTCAACGTTTAGTTATCGCTATCTGTTTAGTGCTAAATGCACAGCTGATTGTGATGGATGAACCAACCACTGCATTAGATGTTGTTGTACAGCGCGAAATTTTACAGCAAATTTATCAATTAAAAGATGAGTTTGGATTCTCTATTCTCTTTATTACCCATGATTTAAGCCTGATGGCACAGTTCTGTGATCGTATTGGCATTATGTATAAAGGTAAGTTGGTTGAAGTAAATGAAGCCCAGGAGATACGTAATTATCCGCGCCATCCTTATACCAAAAAGCTTTGGTCTGCGTTTCCTTCTATTCATGAAGGGCGTAAGCACTATCAACCTAACCTTGATTTCATTCCCCAAATTGTTAATGCATAACAGAGGTATTTATGACTGATTTAAACACCCCCATTCTTGAGATGAACGGCATCGTTAAAGATTTTAAAGACCGAGGTTTTGCAAATACGGGCGTTTTTCGTGCGTTGAATGGTATCAATTTTAAAATACATAAAGGCCGTGCGCTTGCATTAGTGGGTGAGTCTGGTTGTGGCAAAAGTACCTGTGCACGTCTGATTACTAAAATAGAGAATCCAACAGAGGGGAAAATACTCTTTCACGGAGAAGACATCGCAACGATTACAAAACGTAAAGATCTATTAAACTATCGTAAAAATGTACAGATGATCTTTCAAGACCCTTTCAGCTCGCTTAACCCAACCCATACCATTTATCATCACTTAAGTCGTGCATTGTTGATTCATGATCGTTGTGGCAATAATTCTAAAAAATTACGTGCACGTATAGATGAGTTATTAACACTAGTGGAATTACCTACATTAACAGCGGATAAATTTCCACATGAGCTGAGTGGTGGCCAACGTCAGCGTGTCAATATGGCTAAGACATTAGCGGTTGGTGCAGAATTAGTATTGGCTGATGAACCAACCTCTATGTTAGATGTTTCTATTCGTCTTGGGGTATTAGATACCATGAAAAAGATGAAAACAGAGCATAATATGGCGTTCCTTTATATTACTCATGACTTAGCAACTGCGCACTATATCGCTGAAGAAACAGCGGTTATGTATAAGGGGCAAATTGTGGAGTGGGGTGATACCCATGAAGTTATTAATAACCCTCAGCATCCTTATACTAAACTGCTCATATCAGCAGTGCCGGATCCGGAAGTGAAGTTTAGAGAGGTAATAGAAAACGACTTAGACTTTTCTGGTCATGCTGCCACGGTGCGCGAACAAAGTGGTTTTAAAGTAAATCAAGCAAAGCAGGTTAATCACAACCACTTTGTTCGATTATTAGCAGGATAGAGAGGAGAGTAATATGCAATCATTTTCTATTGGACAGTTTTCACTTGAACGTTGGCAATCACTTACTGAAGAAGGTTTGTTAAGTCTTCGCCTTGGTGAATTTTCTGATGCAGAGGTAGGGTGTAGTGAAGCACTCGCAGAGGCACAAAAGTTAATTGATGATCTTAGTTTAAGTGCATCTTACGAGCATAGTGCGCGATTGTATAAAACGGCTTGTTACAATCTTGCACGCGTCTGCCAATATCAAAATAGGGGAGATGATGCATTTCATTATCATCAACTAGCACATATTCAGATTCAACAGTTTGCAGATCAACAGCAGTTATCTGAACAAACTCGTTTCTCTGCGCTACAGGTGCTAGATGATACGATTGTCACTCTATTGGAGCATTATCAACGTTCAGCAGTCTCAGATTCAAAAAAGTATGCAGATGCGCTTATCTCTGAGCATGTTAATTTTATGCAAAAGCATGACAATAAAAACTTACCAGAGGAGTTACAAGAAACGGCTTGTGGTCAATGTGAAGGTTGCCAGTTAGATAACTCAGAGAGTGTAACTTTGCACTAATAGCGGTTAAATTTTAACTATTTAAAAATATAGGGCATAATCTAAGTACTCTACTTTGCAAACATAGGTTTAATCATGCAATTCACTTTTCTTAAGAAACAATTTATTGGTGCGTTAGCACTTGTTGCTTTTAGCTCTTTTTCTATCGCTGCACCTGCCGATAAAGGCATTGTTGAAAGCATTACTAACAAATTAAATACCTTAGATATCTCTGTTAGTTCTATCAATCCATCACCTGTTGATGGTTTATATGAAGTATTAACTGATCGTGGTGTTTATTATGTGAGTAAAAATGCTCAGTTCTTAGTACACGGTAATATCTATGATTTAGATAATAAAATGGAAAATGTAACTGAGAAAAGCTTAACAGTATTGCGCCAAGAGAAGCTTAAAGCATTTGAAAAAGATATGATTGTTTATAAAGCTGAAAAAGAGAAGCATGTAATTACAGTGTTTACAGATACTAGCTGTGGATACTGTCAAAAATTACATGCTGAAATGGCAGATTATAATAATTTAGGCATTACAGTGCGCTACTTAGCTTTTCCTCGTGGTGGCGTAAACTCAAATACCTACAATACAATGGTTTCTATCTGGTGCGCTGATGATTCCAAATTAGCAATGGATAAAGCAAAGTCACGTAAGCAGATTGATGCTAAAAGCTGTAACAACAATGTGAAAGAGCAACACGCGCTTGGTCAGTTCTTTGGTGTGACTGGTACACCGGCTTTAGTATTAGAAGATGGTAGCTTACAACCAGGTTATCTGCCTGCCGCTCGTTTAATAACACTGCTTGAGCAAAACAAAGGTTAATAGGTGTTAGAAAAGGGTTAGATCCTATAAACTGCATTAATATTTAACTATTAATGCAGTTTTTTTATGTCCTCAATTCAAGTAAAAAACAGACCATCTATTGACGCGAGTTTCTTAAACCTCTCCTGTTCACCGTTATTAAAACAACTTTATGCCAACCGTGGTATTAAAAACGAAACTGAGCTTGATAACAGCACTAAAACATTACTACATGCGCAACAGTTAAAAGGCATAGAGCAAGCTTGTGAACTGTTATATCAAAGCTTGTTATCTAATCAAAAAATAGTGGTTGTTGGGGATTTTGATGCAGATGGTGCGACGAGTACTGCATTAAGTATGTTGGCGTTTCGAATGCTTGGTTTTACTCATATTGACTACCTTGTGCCTAACCGTTTTGATTATGGTTATGGTCTCACCCCTGAAACAGTCGATTTAGCAATTGCCAAAGGTGCACAACTGATAATGACTGTTGATAATGGCATATCCAGTATCAATGGTGTCAAGCATGCTAAAAAGCTAGGTGTGAAAGTGTTGGTCACTGATCATCATCTACCCGCTGATGTTTTGCCCGATGCTGATGCGATTGTTAATCCAAACCAAATTGATTGTCACTTCCCAAGTAAAAACTTAGCAGGGGTTGGTGTGGCTTTTTATCTGATGCTTGCACTACGCAGTTATCTATCTGAAAAAAAATACTTCAATCAACAGCCCCCTAACTTAGCTAACCTTTTAGATATTGTTGCCTTAGGTACAGTTGCTGACGTGGTGCAACTAGATGCAAATAATAGAACATTGGTACAACAAGGTCTTGCACGTATTCGCGCAGGTGTTTGTCGGCCGGGCATTAGTGCGCTCATTAGTGTTGCTAAACGTAACCAAGCACAGCTGGTGGCGAGTGATTTAGGATTCTCATTAGGGCCAAGGTTAAATGCTGCTGGGCGTTTAGATGAGATGAGTTATGGCGTTGAATTGTTGTTATGTGATGATCCGATGCAAGCAAATATTATGGCAAATGAACTTGATGCATTGAATCACTCCCGCCGTGAAATTGAGCAAGGCATGCAAGAAGAAGCGCTTAAAACCTTGGCTAGTTTAAAAATAGATGAGACCAATATTCCCCATGCTGTGTGTCTGTTTGATGCAAGCTGGCACCAAGGGGTAATTGGTTTGGTCGCCTCACGTATTAAAGAGTCCTATTATCGTCCAACGTTTATCTTTGCTAAAGGTAATGCAGGTGAAATCAAGGCATCTGCGCGTTCGATTCCGGGGATTCATATACGTGACATGTTAGATCTTGTAGATAAAAAGATCCCTGGTGTGATCTTAAAGTTTGGTGGTCACGCAATGGCTGCCGGGTTATCAATTAAAGAGAGTGACTTTAAACTGTTTAAAGAAACGCTTAATGAATTATTAAAAGATCAGGTGGATGAAGCGACTTTAACTAATATATTGCTTTCTGATGGGCAATTAACTGCACAACAGTTTAATTTAGAACAGGCTCAGGAGCTACGTGAAGCGGGGCCTTGGGGACAAGCATTTCCAGCACCACTGTTTGATGGTGAGTTTAAAATTTTACAGCAACGTTTAGTTGGCGAGAAACACCTTAAAATGGTATTAGAAGTAGATGGTAAAGCAATTGATGCTATCGCTTTTAATGTTGATCTAACAGTATGGCCGAACCCAATGGTAAAAAAGGTGTTTTGTGCCTATCGTTTAGATATCAATGAGTTTCGTGGTAATCGAACGGTACAATTATTAGTTGAACTGTTACAACCACAATAAAAAAAGGATTTTTTGTGCGTTATTTCTTAATGATTGTCGCAAGTATATTGGTCTTTTCTACTGCTAGTCTTTTTGCTAGTGACGATGAGCTATTGTTAGAAACTAATATCGCCAATAGTGACAGCAATGAATTGCAGTTTACAGAGCAAGAGTTAGCTTGGATAAAAGATAACCCGACAGTGACGGTTATTGGTGATTCAGATTGGTTTCCCTTTGAAGGTTTTGATAAAGAAGGAAACTATGTTGGTATTGTTGCTGAGGTCTTAAACCTGATTAGTGAAAAGTCTGGGATTGTTTTTAATGTTACTAAAACATTAACCTGGCAACACACCATGCATTTCTCTGCTGATAAGCAGGTCGACATTATCTCTGCGAGTGCTAATAACTCAGTCATTGAAAAAAACTATCGTGCGACTTATTCTACGATAAAAAATCCTATTGTAATGCTGGCAAGAAATAACATGCACTATATCCCTGACCTTAATGCGGTTAAAGATTTACGTATCGCTGTGTTAGGTGATGCTGGTTACCGCAACGTAATTATTGATGCCTATCCTGATGTTACATTTATCGATGTTGATAATATAAAAGAGGGGCTATTAGGTGTTGCTGATGAACAGTATGATCTGATTCTGATGAGCATGGCGATTGCCAGTTATCAAATGGCAGAGATGGGCCTCTATGAATTACGAGTTGTAGGGATAACAGATTTAAATATGCAATTAACACTGTTTGTTAATCGTGATAAACCCATTTTGTGGAGTATTATCAACAAGCTTAAATTGCATGAAAGCAAACAAGAACGTCATGAAATTCTCTCAAAGTGGATAAAGCAAAAGTATATAGACCGTTACTCCCCTGAAAAAATCCGCGCATTAATATTAATTGTTATTTTTGTCATTGCTTTTGTTATTTATCGAAATTATTTGTTAAGAAAACAAGCAAGAGTACTAACTGCGTTATCTCAAACCGATAAATTAACCAATATTCATAATCGACTCTATCTTGATAAAGTTTTGTTACAAACAGAAGCTCAAAATAAACGTTACAAAACCCCATTCAGTTTGATTATGGTTGATATTGATCACTTTAAATTGGTTAACGATAAATTTGGCCACTTGGCGGGTGACAAGCTATTAAAGCAATTTGCATTATTGATTGAAGATAATATTCGTAATAGTGATGTATTGGGGCGTTGGGGAGGGGAGGAGTTTTTAATTATTTGTCCGGAAACTAACTTACAGGAAGCGCTAATTTTAGCTGAGAAGTTAAGAGAGGTTGTTTCCCAGTGTATATTTCTAAGTGTTGGTAAAAAAACAGCAAGCTTTGGCATCTCTGAATACCAGCCTATTGAGTCTGCAGAGAGCTGTTTAATACGTGCCGATGAAGCCTTATATAAGGCTAAAAGTGCGGGCCGTGACCAAGTTAGAGTACAAGGTTAGAAACTGAAAAATCGGAAATCGAAAAGCTCAAGGTTTGAAAGCTAGCACTTACAAACCTTTGGCTACCAGCTGTTAGTTCATACTCTATACTGCACCAGTATAATCAAGTTGGCGCCATGCTTCATACACAAACACAGAGACTGCATTTGAAAGGTTCATTGAGCGACTTTCTGGTTGCATTGGAATACGTAGTTTTTGTTCTACAGGTAGCGCTTCTAAAATTTCACTTGGCAAACCACGTGTTTCTGGTCCAAACAGTAAAACATCATCGCTTTCAAAGTTTGCATCACTGTGGAAGGTCGTTGTTTTCGTTGTACAAGCAAAAATGCGTTTACCCTTTACCGCTTCTAAAAAAGCTTGGTAGTTTTTATGGTGTTGAATATTAGCAATTTCATGATAATCCAATCCTGCGCGGCGTACTCTTTTTTCATTAAAATCAAACCCTAGCGGTTCAATCAAATGTAATGCACATCCTGTATTTGCGCATAGGCGGATAATAGCCCCAGTGTTTTGTGGAATTTCTGGTTCATAAAGTGCAATCTCAATCATGGTGCCTCTGTGTATAATAAAAAGTTGGATTAGAAATAATCACGTCTGCTTTTAGTGACTCTCAGGCGCATCATATTATTTCAATCAAGAAACTTTGTTTGTTTATTAATTAAATCGGGGGAATTGTAAATGCATCGATACCTGATTACCAAGGTTATCTGCCCAAATTTTCCCCCCATGCTTTAACAGTGCATTTTCAGCAATACTCAAGCCTAATCCAGCGCCACCAGTTTCTCTTTCCCGTGACTCGGTTAAGCGGTAGAAGGGGCGAAAAATATTCACTAATTCACTTTCTGGAATCAGTGGGCCGTCATTACTGATACTTAAAGTGATTGTATGCTCTTCTATTTCAATTTCTACAGTAATCTCTTTCTGTGCATATTTAATGGCATTACGAATAATATTTTCAATGGCACGATATGCAAGCTCTGGATAAATATTGATAGAGACTGTATCCAGTGTTGGGTAGCTAAAGGATTTACTATATTCATTCGCTTCAAATTGTGCATCTAAAAAAAGATCTTCTAAAAACTCATCCACTGCCAGATCTACCTTTTTATCTGGTTGTAGTTGAATGCGAGAAAGGTTAAGCATCTCGGCTATCATACGTTCGATTCGTTCGGTTTCTAATTCAATGCGTTGTAATTCTTTGTTTTCACCACTGTGGCGTTTAGTGATTGCAAGAGCGAGTGTTAAACGCGTTAATGGGGATCGTAACTCATGAGATATATCGCTTAATAAACGCTGTTGGTTATTGAGCATATTTTTTAGTGAGCCAACCATTAACGACATCGACTTTGCCAGTAGAGTCACTTCATCACTGTGTTTTATTTGTGGGAAGGGCGTGTCCAGGTCCCCCTGCGCGACTTTGGTTGATATATCACGAAGCTGACGCAGTGGGTATGTTAAATACCATGCAAAAAATGCACAGATAGGAGTGCTAATTAATAGTGCTGTAAGTAGCAATAATAACGGTTTATCGAGTAACCATTCTACTAACTCCAGTGATTTTTTTTGATTCGGTACCGATATATAAATAAGCAGGTCATCGTGGTTATGCTCTACTAAAGTGGGACCAAAATAGGTTTTATAAGTGTTGATTTTTTTAAGTGGTGTTTTAGCTGATTGACTATCAAGTATAAACTGGCGCATCTTTTTAGGTGCACGATGGTTGATTAAACGACCAGATAGATCGGTTAGGTAGATCTCTTTGTCTGTACTTTTAGCAAGTAACACTAACAGGGAATGACTACTAAGTAGTGGATTTTTTTCTATTAGCTCTGTGAGTTGGTTAAATTGCTGGCGGAGGTCTGTTAGATCATTACTAGAAACTGGTTGAAGCTGTCGGCCATCAAGCTGTGGTAATAGAATAAGTGCACTAATTAATAGGGCGATTAATAACCAAAAGGCGGCAAAGATCTTAGTGAAAAGTGAATTAAGAGATTTCCAT
>Ga0105359_10003123_pt1 | contig 13630 bp, 14 predicted proteins | sample GOMGulsemesocosm_6_FD_83659 | JGI IMG/M metagenome (GOLD analysis project Ga0105359, IMG submission 83659) | Methane-oxidizing microbial communities from mesocosms in the Gulf of Mexico - GOM8C Gulf of Mexico | ecosystem: Environmental > Aquatic > Marine > Cold seeps | place: Gulf of Mexico... | reverse complement strand
GGCTGAACTAAATAGTTTGCAGTTCAGCTGAGTCTGTGTAGATTACAGAGATTCTTGGTACGCTTTAGCGGCAGCTTGAATAGCTTGCTTAGCGGCAGCGGCATCTCCCCACTCTTCAACTTTTACCCATTTGCCTTCTTCCAGTCCTTTGTAGTTCTCGAAGAAGTGCTTGATGCGCGCCAAATCCAATGCCGGAAGATCAGCTAGATCTTGAACATGGTTGTAAGCTTTGCTCAGCTTTTCATGGGGAACAGCGATCAGCTTGGCATCTTCACCGGCTTCGTCTGTCATGTTCAAAATACCTACCGGACGGGCGCGGATAACAGAACCGGGAATGACCGGGTAGGGAGTGATAACTAATACATCTAAGGCATCGCCGTCGTCTGCCAGGGTGTTATTGATGTAACCGTAGTTAGCAGGGTAGAACATAGGGGCAGCCATGAAACGGTCAACGAAGATCGCATCTTCGTCTTTTTCTATTTCATATTTAACCGGCGAACTCTCAGCCGGGATCTCTATGATAACGTTGATATCGTTAGGTAAATCTTTACCTGCACTGATTTTTGCAAAACCCATGATGTTTTCCTTGTGTATAAATAGTTGCCGTTTGCTTAGATCCGCAAACGGCTGAGAAATTTAGCTTTTTTTATCGATGATGCTATCGATACGCTGGTGGTACTCCAGCAGTGTGGTCACTTCAGCTTTGGAACCCAATGCGACTGATACACGCTCGTGAATATCTTGTGGTTCAACATCCATAATGTTGCTGTAGCAGTTAGTTGCCAGGCCACCGGCCTGCTCTATAAGCATACTCATAGGGTTGCCTTCGTACATCAAACGCAACTTGCCCGGCTTTTGCGGCACCCGGGTATCCCAAGGGTAAATGAAAATACCGCCTCGGGTTAATATGCGGTGTATTTCTGCCACCATAGCCGCCACCCAGCGCATGTTGTAGTTTTTAGTGCGAACCCCATCAACCCCTTCTAACAAATCGTCGATGTAAGAGCGCATTGCTGGCTCCCAGTGGCGATAGTTAGACATATTGATGGCAAATTCTTGGGTCTCTTCAGGAATCATGACCTTTTCGCGGGTCAGTAAGAAATCGCCGGTCTCAGATAAGGTAAACATGTTGACGCCGTTACCGGTAGTCAGCACTAACAGAGCAGAGGGGCCGTACAATACATAACCTGCGGCTAATTGTTTACGACCATTTTGCAAATACGGCGCTTCATCGTGGTAGCCCTCTGCAGGGTTCGCTTCCAGGATAGAGAAAATAGTACCGACAGTGACATTGATATCGATATTAGAGGAGCCGTCCAGCGGGTCAAACACGACTAAGTATTTACCGTTGGGGTTAGCCAGTACCGGCTCACTCTCTTCTTCAGAAGCCAGGCCCGCAACAGTCATGTGCCCCTGTAAATATTTCTTCAAGATTTCATTGGAAATGACATCGAGCTTTTTCTGCGTCTCCCCTTGCACATTCACATCTGTCGTTGTTCCTAAGACTCCGGAGATTGCTCCCTGGCGTAACTTGAGAGTGATTTCTTTGCAGGCGACCATCAATGTGGCAATTAGGTCAGTGAGTTCTTCGTCGAGCTGTTCGCGACGTAAAAACTGGCTTAGCAGTTGCATGGCAAATTTACCTTTGAGATTTAGTAATCGATAACTGAGGTTAGATTTCAGTGCGGCATTTTACGCCAATGCTCAACAAAAATCATATTTAGCACTAAAAAATTGCCATAAAGTTCTCTTTTATTAATATTTAGGGCTGCTTTAGCAATCGATAAGATATTTTGTTGTATCATAGCGCTTTTGTTTTGGCGCTGAAATTAGACCAAAGGTTGAGTGAGAGTTTACAAGCCAGCGGCTACTCTCGTCACCCGTTGGCGCTCACAGCCCTAAATTTTTGGAAGGACAGATTACGTTGCATATTCACATTTTAGGTATCTGCGGGACCTTTATGGGGTCCATGGCAATACTGGCGCGCCAGCTCGGCCATACAGTGACTGGCTCAGATTTAAATGTATATCCTCCGATGAGTACTCAACTGCAACAGCAGGGTATTGAGTTAATGCAGGGCTACAAAGCAGAACATTTACAGCCCGCGCCAGATCTAGTGGTTATAGGTAATGCATTGAGCCGTGGCAATGAAGCGGTGGAATACGTGTTAGATGCGGGGCTTAACTACACCTCTGGGGCACAGTGGCTAAAAGAGAATGTGCTCTGCGATAAGTGGGTGCTAGCGGTCGCCGGTACCCACGGTAAAACCACTACTGCCTCGATGCTGGCCTGGGTTTTGGAATACGCTGGTATGGCCCCCGGTTATTTGATCGGCGGAGTGCCCACGGACTTTTCAGTGTCGGCGAGACTCGGAGAAACCGATTTCTTTGTTATTGAAGCGGATGAATACGATACCGCCTTTTTTGATAAGCGCTCTAAGTTTGTACACTATCAGCCGCGCACTGTTGTTTTAAATAATTTAGAGTACGATCACGCCGATATATTCGATGATTTAGCCGCGATTCAGCGCCAGTTCCATCATTTACTGCGCGTGGTCCCGGCCAGCGGTCAAGTTATCTATAATGCAGACCCGGCATCTCTAACAGAAGTTTTACAGATGGGCTGTTGGAGTGAACAAGTCAGTATGGGAGCCAGTGTCGACAGCGATTGGCACTATGAGCTTCTAAGTGCCGACGGTTCGCATTTTGCCCTGTATTTGAAAGGCCAAAAGAAAGGTGAAATTAACTGGCAGCTCAGCGGAAAACACAATGTTTGCAACGGTATGATGGCGCTGATCGCGGCTCGCCATGTCGGTGTTGAGATAGCGCATGCGATAGCGGCACTGAACAGTTTTAAAGGCGTGAAACGGCGCATGGAATTACTGGGACAGCACAGTGGCGTTGCAGTTTACGATGACTTTGCCCATCACCCGACAGCCATAGCGACCACTTTAGACGGCTTGCGCAAAAAAGTTGGTCGTGAACGCATTGTCGCCGTGATCGAGCCCAGATCAAATACAATGCGCCTGGGCTGCCACAGCCAGCAACTCGCTGACTCGGTCGCTTTGGCCGATGAGGTGATTTGGTATCAGCCTCCGGGTTTAGAGTGGCAATTAGATGAGATAATAGACGCTGGCAATCAGAGAGTAGAGCAGAGTATTGAGGCGGTGATAGCAGCCGTCATTCAAGCGACGGGCATTGATAATGCATTGCACACTAACAGCCATGTAGTGATTATGAGTAATGGTGGGTTTGCTGGAGTGCACCAGAAACTGTTAACACGCCTGCAGCAGTTAGCCAATAGCGGTGGGGAAGCGAGATGAATGATTTTAAACAATGCATCACATTGGCGATAACTGGCGCCTCAGGCGTACAGTACGCAATACGTTTATTGGAAATATTGGTGGCTGAGAATATTCAAGTCCTAGTGATGATATCCAAAGCGGCGCAAGTTGTAGCGGCCACTGAAACGCAGTTAAAATTGCCCTCCAGAGCGGGTGAGCAGCAGGCATATTTAACTGAAGTATTTAAAGCGGCACCTGGGCAGATAAAAGTATTTGCTAAAGAGCAGTGGATGGCCCCGGTGGCATCCGGCTCTGGCTCACCTAATACGATGGTGGTCTGTCCTTGCAGTACCGGCAGTTTGTCGGCAATAGCCACGGGTGCCAGCAACAATTTAATTGAACGCGCTGCCGATGTTGTGTTAAAAGAGCGCAAGAAATTGATCTTAGTGCCCCGAGAAGCTCCCTACTCAGAAATTCATTTAGAGCATATGCTGAAACTCACCCGCATCGGAGCGGTTATTTTACCGGCTAGCCCCGGATTTTATCACCAACCGCAAAGTATTGCCGACCTGGTGGACTTTGTAGTGGCTCGGATATTGTCGCAGATTGGATTAGAGCAAAACCTGGTCAAATCTTGGGGCAGTGAATATTTACAGACAAAAGGTAATAATCAAGATGGCTAAAATATTGGCCTTAGATACATCCACTGATGCCTGTTCAGTGGCGCTAGAGGTAGACGGCGAACGCACTGAGATATTTAAAGTGATTCCCCGTAAGCATACCCATGAATTACTGCCGATGGTCGAACAAATTCTGGCCTCTGCGCAATTGTCAGTGCGACAGTTAGATGCGGTTGCTTTTGGTCGCGGCCCAGGTTCTTTTGCCGGCATCAGAATTGCGACTGGGGTGACTCAGGGGCTTGCTTTTGCCGCCGATCTGCCGGTTGTGCCTGTCTCTTCTCTGGCGGCCTTGGCGCAGGGGTACTACCGGGTCAGTAATGACCACAATAGCAGCATATTAAGTGCCTTAGATGCGCGCATGGATGAGGTATATTGGGGTGGCTATCAGATTCAAGCGGGCATTGCCAAATTGATTATCGACGAAGAGGTCTGCCCGCCAGGAAAATTATCGATTGATTTACACAGCACATATGTCGCAGTCGGTAGCGGTTTTAATTACGCCGAGCAGATGAGTGAAGCAGTGCGTAATCGGCTCTCCAGTATTGAGGCACAAGTATATCCGCATGCGCTGGACATTGTAGCGATTGCCAGTGCCGAGTACGCTCTGGGGAACACTGTAATTGCCGAACACGCGCAACCTGTTTATCTGCGTAACCAGGTGGCCTGGAAAAAGAAGGATCAGCAGTAGATGGAGTGGTTACATGTATATGTATTGGCTGTAATACAAGGATTGTCAGAATTTTTACCGGTCTCAAGCTCGGCGCATTTAATCTTGCCCTCGCAGCTGCTCGGCTGGCCCGATCAGGGGTTGGCATTTGATGTAGGGGTACATTTGGGAACTTTGATTGCGGTGGTCTATTATTTTCGCCGCGATGTCCAGATAATGTTAGTTGCCTTCTTTAAGAGCTTAACCGGACAGAAGTCAGTGGATGGTTGCACCGCCTGGTTTATCCTCGCAGCCACAGTACCCGCGATTGGTGCCGGATTAATGTTCCACTCTCTGATTGATATATATGGTCGCTCGCTGTTGGTTATCGCCGCCACTACGATGATTTTTGGTGCTTTGTTATGGTATGCCGACAACAAATTTCAGATGCAGAAAAAAATAGAAAACCTGACCTTGCGCCACAGTGTTTATATCGGCATGGCCCAGGCAGTTTCACTTATCCCAGGTACTTCCAGGTCCGGGATTACTATGACAGCGGCATTGATGTTAGGTTATAGCAGGGAGGCGGCTGCCAAGTTCTCTTTCTTTTTGTCAATACCGGTGATATTGGCAGCGGGTTCCTATAAAGGTATTGAGCTAGCAACTGCAGATTTTGCCGTGCATTGGGGGATGGTGTTGACCGGGGTGATTGTTTCGGCGCTGGTGGCCATTGGCTGTATCCACTTGTTCTTGATTTGGTTAGAAAAAGTTGGCATGTTGCCTTTTGTTATCTATCGAATGTTTTTGGGACTGGTACTATTTGCCATCTATTTTGCGACAACTAGTTGATGATTACTCAGATGCATGAAACTACCCTCAGTGTGGCCGCCGCACATGGTGGCTTACAAAGCAGCGCGCAACAATTAGCCAGTAGTCTATGCCTTCCTTACGCTAAAGTGATCAGTGACCTGAAACGCTGTGATATCCCGGTCTTGTTATATCTGACTGATAGCGGCCTGCAGTTACAACAGACCGGTAAAAAAGCCCCGGGCCCGGTGAGCGTTGATTTTGTCAGTGGCTCGGTAGCGCACAGGCGCAAGTTTGGTGGTGGTTCAGGCCAAATGATTGCCAAAGCGGTGGGCATAAAAGGCAGTATCCGCCCGAGTATTGCAGATGTGACAGCGGGGTTGGGTAAAGACAGTTTTGTGCTGGCAACCTTAGGTTGCGAAGTACAGCTGATTGAACGCTCTCCTATAATACATAGTTTGTTAGCCGACGGTTTTTCCCGCGCCGAATTAAACTTTGAAATCATGGACATCATCGCCCGCATGCATTTGCATTGCAGTAACAGTATTGATTGGCTACGCCAGTGTGTAGAGGCTCCGCAAGTTGTATATGTCGATCCGATGTTTCCACACTCCTCTAAAAGCGCTGCGGTGAAAAAAGAGATGCTATTGTTTCGCGATATTGTCGGTGAAGATTTGGATGCCGGTGAGCTACTGGCGACAGCGCTGGAAACAGCACAGGCGAGAGTTGTGGTTAAGCGCCCACGCAAAGCGCCTATTATCATCGTGCCGGGTCTCAACCAATTAAAACCCAGCTATGCCCTGGAAGGTAAATCCAGCCGTTATGACATTTATGCGTTGAAGAAGTTAGACTAACTAAGTTGGAAGTTGGAAGTTGGAAGTCGGACGTCGTAAGCTAAATTGGGCTTTTGTAAAAATTAGTAATATCCCTCATATATGGTCTAAAGGGAGTTGAGTTCTGTATTTCAGCTCTTCCATCACAAAACTGGAGCTGACATCAAATATGTCAGCTTTGATTAACTGTTTGTATAGCTTGTCATAATCCGGCATATCACTGACCACCGCTTTTAACAGGTAGTCCAAATCGCCACTCATTCGATAAACTTCTAATATTTGCGGCAACTCATCCAGCACTTTTCGAAATTCCTGAACCCACTCATCGTTGTGTTTGTTAGTGCGAATGGCTATAAATACAGTCAGCGATAAATTTACCGCGGCGGGAGTCAGCAAAGCTACTCTATTATTGATGACCTTAGTGGCAACTAATTTTTGAATTCTTCGCCAGCAGGCTGTTTTTGAGATGGCCACTTTTTCAGCGACTTGTGCCACTGACAGCGTATCGTCGTGTTGCATTGAATCCAGAATAGCTTTGTCGATTTTATCCATAATTACTGCTCTTTCTCCAGATAAGAACGTTGTTCCGTATACTTTATGATAATTAGATAATCGTTTCCTTATTCTACGATACTAGGTGTCAATTGAAAATAATGTTTCTCTAAATAGTCGCTAAACTATGCGCATTAATTCAGAATGTGAAACAGGAGATCCCCATGACAATATCTATACAAACTATCCGCCAGAGTGTGATCGGGGATGGCATGTTGTTTGATACCGCCTTCGGTCGCAAACCAATGATTTACGCTGACTACACCGCATCTGGGCGCTCTTTAAGTTTTATCGAAGAGACTATTGCCAAAAACGTTTTACCTTATTATGCCAATACTCACTCGGAAACTTCGTTTACTGGCAAGCAGAGTACTAAGTTTCGTGAGCAGGCCCGCGCCGCTATCCACCAGGCATTGAATACCACCGATCGCCATAAGGTTATCTTTACTGGCTCTGGTGCCACCGCGGCAATTAATAAACTGATTGATATGCTGAATTTACGTCTGCCTGCAGAACTCAACGCAAAGTATCAGTTTGAGCAGCAAATAAAAGAGCAAGATCGCCCGGTGGTATTTATCGGCCCGTACGAGCATCACTCTAACGAGCTGCCCTGGCGTGAGAGTATCGTCACTTTGGTCTCTATTCCACTGGATAGCGAAGGGCAAATAGATACCACTTACTTAGAGCAACAGTTGCAAAAGTATCAGGCCCGAGAAAAGCTGATAGGCAGTTTTTCGGCGGCTTCAAATGTCACCGGAGTGAAAACCGATGTGGCAAAAGTATCTGCCATGTTAAAGCAATATGGAGCTATGTCCTGCTGGGATTATGCCGCTGCAGCGCCCTATGTGGGTATAGATATGGCTGCAGATCAGCTAGATGCGGTGTTTATCTCGCCGCATAAATTCATCGGTGGTCCGGGCACTCCAGGGCTATTAGTGGTGAATGGGGATTGCCTGTCAAATTCTGTACCTGCAGTACCTGGTGGTGGCACAGTGGTCTATGTCTCCCCTGAATCTCATACATTTATCAATGATATCGAACGCCGTGAAGAGGGTGGAACACCGAGCATAGTTGAATCGATTCGCGCCGGTTTAGTGTTTAATCTACAGCAGCAAGTAGGCACGCAAAATATTGAGCGCTTAGAGCACAGCTATATTCAAAGAGCGATGCAGAGTTTGTCGCAGCTGCCGAATTTTCAGATTCTCGGTGGCACTTCGCAACCGCGTTTGTCGATACTTTCGTTTAATATAAAGCACAACGACAGTGTCTTGCACTATGGCTTTGTGGTGGCGCTGCTCAATGATGTCTTTGGTATTCAGGCCCGTGGCGGCTGTTCTTGCGCCGGTCCTTACGGTCACGAATTACTGGACTTGTCGATGCTGGAAAGTACCGCTATAGAAGGGGAGCTACATCGTGGCAACATGGTATTAAGGCCAGGTTGGACGCGTTTAAACTTCAACTACTTTATCGATGAACAGACCTTTGACTATTTATTAAGTGCCTTGAAATTAGTCGCTGAACACGGTTGGCGCCTACTGGCCAGCTATCAGTTTAATCAAAGCTCCGGCACCTGGGAGTATGTTGGCGGTCAACAGAGCAATACAATGACCCTGCAAGACTTATTGGATTTAGCGGTTGCCAGTGGAGATAGGCCTGAGCAGCAAGTGGTTGCCAGTGATCAGCTGTGCGACTACTTGGCGCAAGGGTTGGATATCCTGTTAGCGGCAAAAGCCAACCCAGATGTGAAACCATTAGAGTTGAGTGAATCAGCGGAAGAGTTGCGTTGGTTTGCCCTGCCTGAATAAGTTTAATCGACAATTAACTGTTTTCATCGACGATAAACAAGTGTAGTTTCTTGCACTTGTTATGTTGTTAAGTGATCCGGCGCTTTAGGTTGGCTTTAATTGGCAACATATTACGCAGTTGGAGATTTGATGAAACGCATTAGTGTAGAGCCCGCCTGGATATTCAAAGATGACAGCGGCAGTCGGTTAGATCCGCAGTTGTTTTTATTGATCAGTGCTATTCACGAACAGGGCAAGCTTACCTTAGCGGCAAAACAAGTGGGAATCTCCTATCGTCACAGCTGGAATATACTTCAACATTGGGCGGGTTTTTTTGGCTGTGAACTTGTGCACTTGCAAAAGGGTCGTGGTGCCAGCCTAACTCCTCTGGGAGAAAAGCTATTGTGGGCACAGCAGCGTCTAATCGCCCGTCTGGAGCCACAGTTAAAAAGTTTTGCCTCTGAGATTAACCTGGAGATCCAGCGCTCGTTGGATGGGGTAAAGCCACTGTTGAATATCTATGCCAGCTTTGGTTACGCGGTTGAGTTACTGCCTAATTACGCAGAAAACTATCAGCTGAATTTACAGTATAAAGAAGTGGAAGAGGCTTTGATTGCCCTGAATCGTGGCCAGTGTGATGTGGCCGGGTTTCATTTGCCGGTAGAGTTGCGCGACGCAAAGTATCTAACCCGTTATTTGCGGCACTTACGCCCCAGAGCGCATAAAGTGATTCGCTTTATTACCCGGCGCATGGGCTTAATGGTCAAGGCCGATAACCCTAAACAAATACTTTTGTTACAAGACGTAGTAGACAGCGACGTGCAGTTTATCAACCGCGAACCGGCATCCGGAACGCGCTTGTTATTTGAAGAGTTACTGCAGCGCCAAGATCTCCCGGTGGAGTCTATTATTGGCTTTGATGATGTCGAATACACTCACTCGGCAATCGCAGCTTATGTAGCGGCGGGCATGGCTGACGTAGGTTTTGGTGTGGAGGCTGCAGCAAAAAAATTCTCACTGCGGTTTATACCTCTGACCACTGAACACTATTTGTTTGTCTGCAACAATAAAACCTTGCAACAAGAGTCGATGCAGCGATTTCTCGCTGAAATATCCTCTGCAGATTTCTGTAGCAGTGTTGAAACTTTGGCAGGCTATACCCCAGATCAATGCGGTGAGGTGGTCAATGTCGAAGATTTGTAAATACTGTTTGTATCTATAATGGAGCAGAGATGAATTTTCTTGCCCACTGTTTTTTTGCCTCAGCTAATAGTCAGTCTGTGGTCGGAAATTTACTCGGTGATTTCTGCAAAGGTGTTGATCTGCAATCTTTGGCGCCAGAGGTTAGGGTTGGACTGCACAATCATCGTCTGGTGGATAAATACACGGATAGTCATCCGTTGATAGGGCAGGCGAAGCAGTGTTTCAGTCCTGCCAGGCGCCGGTTTGCCGCCGTGGCCGTGGATGTGCTTTTTGATCATTATCTGATTGTGCACTGGCAGCGTTATTCGCAGCTCAGCTATAGCGACTTTAAGGCTCAAACTTATCAGCTGCTAGAGCGCGGTCAGCCTTTGATGCCAGCGAGGATGGCAAAGGTAATGAGCTCTGTAGTTAACAATGACTGGTTTGCAACATATGAGAGCATCGAGGGCATAGGGTTTGCGTTGGATCGTATCGCCGCACGGATTCGCTTCAACAATACATTCAGCGGATGCATTGAAGATATTGAACAGCATAACCTGCAGCTGGAAACGCTGTTTCTGGATTTTTTTCCGCAACTGCAGCAGCATGTCGCTAAGCAGCATAAGGCTGAGTTTGACCTTCTAGGAAAAAGCTAATAGTTAGAAGCCAAAAGCTAGCTGCTATGGATAGTTTTAATCTTTTTACGTGTCAATGCTACGCCGCCAATAATCACCGCAACGGCGATAAAATTACTGCTGGTAAGGGGTTCGTTGAGAATGATAATACCACTAAAAAAAGCCACCACCGGTATGAAGTAGTTTACATTGGAAATAAAACTGGGACCGGCACGCTCTACTAGCAGAAAGAACAAAATAGAAGCCAATCCGGTGGGCACTATGCCCAGCCAAATTATGGCATACAGCGATTGATCGCTAATCTGCCCGATATTATCAAAGCCGTCATTAATTGCCAGTGGCGAAGACAGCAAGCTGGCACCTATTAGCATGCCAGCACCCGCTACCAGCGGATCAAATTTTGGCAGCAAGCGGATTAAAATAGTTTGGACGGCGTAGCAAGTAGCAGCCGCGAACACCGCCAACTGGGCCAGCAGTGTTGCCCCGCCATTGAATTGCGGCCCGAGCAGCAGTACAACCCCGGCAAAGCTGATAAGACAACCACAGATTTTGTATTTATTTAAGCTCTCGCCAGCGACAAAATAATGCGCTAACAGTACCGTCATGATTGGCATGAACGTCATTAATACCCCGGTAGTGCCAGAGGAAATAGACTGCTGACCCCAGGAAATAAGAAAGAAAGGTAGCGAGTTTCCTGCCAGGCCCAATAGGATAAACGCCGACCAGGATTTCCAGTCAAAAGGCAGTCTTTTACCTTTACTGTAGACCGCGATAGTCAGCACTAGTGCCCCTAGAACAATACGCATAGAGGAGATCTGGATGGCGCTAAAGTCATCTACAGCGACGGCAGTAAATAAAAATGAGGTACCCCACATGGCTACTAATGTGTAGAAAATAAGCCAGTTTATTTGTTGCGATGACATCTAAGACATATCCAAGTAAGTAGTAAGGAGTAAGTAGTAAGTAGTAAGTAGTAAGTAAGGGCTGTGAGCTGAATGAGCAGTTTTGTTAGTCAGGGTTATTCCAGGCGATGCACTGCTCTAAACTAATGCCGCTGCCGCCAAAAATATCTAAGGCACTGCCTATGGTTAGATCAACGCTACCCGCAGATAATTGCTGTACGTATTGCAGATCGGCAATGGATCTCGCGCCACCTGCGTAAGTAACCGGTATCTCACAGTGCTGGGCTAAAAACGCTACTAGTTGGTGATCAATTCCGCCCTGCAGGCCTTCCACATCGGCACTGTGAATTAAAAATTCGGCACAGTATTTCGCTAGCTGTTGCAAATTTTCTGCATTTATAGCGGTATCGGTAATCGTCTGCCAGCGGTCGGTGGCGATGTTCCAGCCGCTATCGGTCTTGCGGCAACTAAGATCTAAAACCAGAGATTCCCGGCCGATTTTAGCGACCAGCGAATCCAATTTCTTCCAGCTGAACTGTCCGTCTTCAAACAGGTAAGAGGTGACTATCACATGTGAAGCGCCAGCATCCAGCCATTGCTGGGCATTCTCTAAATTAACCCCGCCACCAAACTGCAGCCCTTTTGGCCAGCTCGCCAGAGCCAGTTTAGCCTGCTGCTCATTGTTTGGGCCCAGGGCAATAACATGGCCGCCAGTGAGCTGTTTCTGCCGGTACAAGTTGGCGTAATAAGCGGTGTCATACTCGGAGACAAAATTGGTTTGCGCCCCGCTTTCGTTGAGGCTTCCACCCACAATCTGCTTTACTTTGCCCTGGTGAAGGTCGATGCATGGGCGAAATAAAGTCATTATCTTATCCTGTGTATAGCGGCTGATTGGGCTGTATTGTATATGATTTGCGGGCTATAGCTAGGGTGTTTTCAGGTAGATAGTTTTAGTTGTGAGGTTGTTTTCTGCAGGGCCTGCCGATAGTTCTTAGTCATGGGGGTATCAAAGCTGATCTAAGCGGGGATAGGGTTAGATCAGAGTAGCTTTATCCGGATTTTGCAGTGATAATCTTCTGCAACTAAAAAAGCTAATTTTATACTCTAAGAACAGCATAACAACAATAAGGAATGACAATGCGTTACCCACAGTCAAAATTGCCGGATGTCGGTACCACAATTTTTACCGTTATGTCGCAGCTGGCAGCAGAGCATAATGCGATCAATTTGGCGCAGGGCTTTCCGGATTTTAATGGACCTGAGCTATTGCTGGATGCCGTTGATAAACATGTGTCCAGAGGTGCTAACCAATACGCACCTATGACTGGAATCCCAGAGTTAAGAGAGCAAATAGCAGCAAAGGTTCAGCGTATATATGGTCGCAAGGTATGTGCCGATAAAGAAGTGACAGTCACCTCGGGTGCCACAGAAGCTATCTATGCGGCTATCGCTGCTGTTGTGCACCCAGGTGATGAAGTTCTGGTACTTGATCCCGCGTTTGATTGCTATAACCCTGCCATAGTACTTAACGGCGGTGTAGCAGTACACTTGCAGCTTAAGTCGCCCGCTTTCTCTCTGGATTGGCAGGCAATAGCCGCTGCCATTACTAATAAAACCAGGCTGATTATCTTCAATACACCACACAATCCAACCGGTGCCGTGATCAGCAGCGGGGATCTACAGCAGTTGACTGAGTTGGTCAGAGGGACAGACATATTACTGATTGGTGATGATGTCTACGAGCATATTATCTTTGACGGTGCTGAGCATTTAAGCTTTGTTAAATACGATGAGCTATACCAGCGCAGTTTTGTTATCTCATCTTTTGGTAAGACTTACCATGTCACGGGTTGGAAAATTGGCTACTGTGTTGCCCCTGCGCATTTAACTAGCGAGTTTCGCAAGGTGCATCAGTTTTTGAACTTCTGTACAGCAACGCCTCTGCAATACGCGTTGGCGGATATCATGGCCAAGCAGCCACAGCACTATCTGCAGCTACCAGAATTTTATCAACGCAAACGGGACTTGTTTAACCGATTGATGGAGCCCGGTCGCTTTAGTGGTATCCCGGCAGCGGGTAGCTATTTTCAGGTGCTGGATTACAGTCAAATCAGTGATTTAGATGATATGGCTTTTTGCCAGTATCTGACCAAAGAGGTGGGAGTAGCTGCTATTCCTATTTCAGTGTTCTGTAAAGCACCGCCACAAATGCGCTTGGTCAGGTTCTGTTTCGCCAAGAGTGATGAGACTTTAGAAGCAGCTTGTGAGAAATTGATAAAGCTATAGAGATACTGCTTTTGCGCAGGATGCGTTTGCAATAATCTCT
>Ga0105359_10003118_pt1 | contig 13644 bp, 13 predicted proteins | sample GOMGulsemesocosm_6_FD_83659 | JGI IMG/M metagenome (GOLD analysis project Ga0105359, IMG submission 83659) | Methane-oxidizing microbial communities from mesocosms in the Gulf of Mexico - GOM8C Gulf of Mexico | ecosystem: Environmental > Aquatic > Marine > Cold seeps | place: Gulf of Mexico... | reverse complement strand
TGTCATGTCACGATAGAGAGCTATAAAGACGACCATGTTTACTTATCATTGGGCGCTGCCAAAAAAACAATATGCATTGATGATCTGAAGAATTTAGAATTTACACCTTTCCACTGTCATGACCCGGTACTTATAGAGCCCACTGAAATTAGAATTATAATCCTTCAGAAAACTGGTTTGGTAAACTTTTCCCGCAGAGACATTATTTCATGGCTATCCTTAGGTAGTGTTGTTGTTATAACCGGTGACATATGCATGCTGGACAGAATTTTAGAAATAAAGATAGAAAGCATACCGGGGCTAAAGTTAACTGGTGTCTTGCCAGGTATGAAAGAGAACCATAAGAAAGCTATAAGAGAAGCAGTTATTCAAGAACCGGAATCAGACATCATAAATTTTGAATAAGTGCTTTTGGGCATCTTAAAATCAGTTAAGATCTAATGTAATACTTGCAGTGTAGCCAGATAGCAGTAGGTGGAAAGTATGACCGCTCCTGATAGCAGACAAGAAACACAGATAGTAAATAAGCTCACTATGAGCAATGACAGAAAAGATATATCGTCCATCTTAAGTGAACTTCTAAATTCCATACGCCTTGATCGATGTAATACCAAATCGTATAAAGAGCTAAGTAATGCAAGCAATAATTACACTACTCTATTAAAACAAATAGAGTGCCAGGGTATAAATAACACTCTTAACGCTTATGCAGTATACAAAAATAAGTTCGCAGGTAGCTCTTCATCCGAAGTATATGAATTTTTTCTAGCGCTACCATACCTCGCATACAAGCTTGAGAAAGAGTACATCGGCAGCCCATGCTTAAATGGTGACAATGAAAGAATATTTGAAATCCTGCTGAGTGAGTTCAATAAAATAGTAAAGAAATAAGTATCTTACTAATATATATAACGTCCATGTCTCACATTATTAATACCTCACCGGTTTAGGGCGAACAATGCAATTGGTGATACCTTTGATGGCAATCATAAGGAATAATACGCCTAAACCGAAATCCATCATCAAGGTAAGCCAGTTGTACACTAACAACTCTTCGTTAAACCCAGGTGTATAAAGGTAATGTGCCCACATTGATTCATGATTTATATGGACAATACCACTCATAATATAAAAGCTGCTGATAGCTCCAGTAGTAAATGGATTAGTAAGGAAAAACCTCCAGATCCACAAAAGTAAGCTAATGGGTCCAAATCTATAAGATTCAGTTTCCATAAAGAATCCTTGAATAGCCATGAATACACTATTTAAAATATCTAAATCTAAGCGAAATTCATAATTTCAAGGCATGAACTGTGGACACTTAGGTAATATTATTAAAGCGCAACAATTCTGCATCTTCAAGATTTTGGCGTTTGTGGTCCTATTCAGACACGGATCTAGGGTCGGTCGGCGGTCGGCGATGTTCAAACACCAAGTGGGCATGTACGAGACGGGGAATGACGGATAGAAAACACTGAAAGGGAGACGTTAATAGGGTGATGCTATGAAACACTTAGAACCTTTCCACTATAAGACCGTACAGCACTGGCACCGTCCGCATCTATAAGGTAATTACAGCCATCATACGAAAGGACTCTGCCAGATATATCACCGGCTTCAGAAGTACGTAACACAATATCTTTTCCGATTAACTGGCTCATTACCAACCCTTCAAACTGCAATTGTTGTGCAATCTGAGGCGACAAAGGCTGAATTCTGGGGCCGTACAGTTTAGTGAAAGAAACAATTCGGGAATTAACACTTTTAGTTTCAATATTTGTTGAAAAGAATACCTGGCGATATTTATCATCTTGGTATTGACCTTGAGAACTTGAAACCACAACAACAATTAGATTGTTTATATCTAAATTCAGCTCACGAACCAACAAGGGAATATAAAACTGAACCCCGCCAAGAATGTCCTGATCCTGGTTATCATCTGGATTTTTTAGGATTAAGACAGTACCAATTTCAGTATCGTATATCGAAAAAACGAGAACTACTTCTTTATCAAGAGGATTACGAATAGCTATTGAAATATCGATTCTTGACATAAGTACCTACCTACAATTATAAGCAAAGTCTGATTCTTCAACATGCCATAAACCAGACTTTGTAGTTTTACCATCTACCAATAGGTCATTCATACCGTCACTGAAAAAAGTAAGTCCGGTTAACAACTCGATCTCCGATACACTGGTAAGATACTGAGCATGGTCCATTACCATAAACTCGTTGCAAGTTTTTGATAGCCCATTTTTACCTATATATGATGCATCTACTTGAGGGTAAAGAAAGGCCATTGACTTAATTTTTCCAAACTCGTCAAACCTTGAAACTATTTTAAATAAAGCTGTAGGTACCACAACTGACACCTCACCAGAGCCGCCAATATATTCACCGTCTGAATCAACAATTGTACCAATAGTTACCCATATTTTTCCATATCGGTTTGCCCATGCTCCAACTAGGTGCTGACTAGCTAGCCAGACTCCTAGATTAAAACCTTTATGTTGAGGCACAGTATTCAATAAAAAATATGTATTGCAACCAGATTCCCACGAGATCCTGTCTATATGCTCTTGAAGAATTAGGCTTCCAGCCATAATGTTACTATTAGAATCTATGTAACTATCATTTAAACCCCTCGCAGTGATGGTATCGCGATTAAGTAAAAAACCCAAACCACCATGCTCATAACGCCTAATAGGCTTGATGGCTTTTATGGATTTAGAAGTTCCATCTGCTAATAAGTGCTGATTTAACTGAAACGATACAAAGTGAGGGATAGCATGGTAATCAGCTATCCCATCAAGGTCGTCATCATCAGGACCATCAAAACTACCAATATATCCGCCTAGATCAAAGAAGCCATCCAATGGACGTACAGCCATTAGTCCATGATCATGTATATTGCTTGCCTTCGCCTTGTAAGGACTACTGCCTCTTTTAACGTTGCAGATAGGTGTAGTTGAAGCTTCTTTAGGTATGAGGTCAAATACGTTTAATGAGTAGACACAAGAAGAAAGCAGCATAGCTATCATAATGAAAATAATTTGCACTTTAGACCGCTATCTTAATTAAACTGCGGCCAGCATTTTTTGCAGCATAAAGAGCTTCATCAGCCTCTTCAAAAACCGCATCTACACTCTTGCCATTTTTCCACTCAGCAAGACCAGCGGAAAACGAACATACAAAGGAATTACCATTATTATCTACAAATCCAATCTTCTTAAATTTCTCCAGTATCCGATCTAGGATAATTTTGGCAACGTCCATTTTTGTATCTGGCAGTGCAATCATAAACTCTTCACCGCCGTAGCGGCCTACAAGGTCCCCTGTCCTCAATGTACTACTAAGCATTACAGAAAGCGACTTAAGTACTATGTCACCACTTGCGTGCCCATGGGTATCATTTACTTTCTTGAAGAAATCTATATCAAGCATCAGAATTGAAACATTTTCAAATTTACCATTTCTTACAGTATCCTTAATCTTGTCAATTATACATGAGTGATTAAACAAGCCGGTTAATGAATCTCTATCCATAACATCCCTTTGTTCACGACTTCGAATTATTCGATTACCTATATATTTAGGGAACAATTCTGGATCAATAGGCTTAGTAATGAAATCGTCAGCACCATTTGAAACTGCATCAATTTTCAACCTGGAATCAGCTTCGCTAGATAAAAACACAACTGGAATCCCTGCATAAGTCGAATCCTGTCTCAACAATCGGACAAACACATCTCCGTTCATTCTAGGCATGTATAGATCACAGATTATTAAGTCGGGCTTATTGTCAGCCAGTCTACTCATTGCTTTAGATGGACAGTCATAGTATTCAACCTGATAACCATTTTCTTCCAGAGATGATTTTGTGGCATAGCTTTCTGTAGGTGAGTCGTCGATCAGCATAACGGTCGTTTCGAAATTTCGAATAGATGACAAATGAAATTTAATGTCATTAGCTACCTTTATAAAGCTCGTATCCTTTCCATATAGGAATGCATTTTTTAAGCTGGCAATTCGTATTCTTAGCTCAACATTTAGCTCTGTATCTGTAAAAAATTTAACGTGCTTGACACATTTATGCTTAAAGCAAATTGTCTCAACTGTCTGAATTTTGCTTTCGGGATTTAAAGTAATATCTAGAATAAGTACCTGGCACTGTATAAGCCTAACCATGTCTTCTAACTCAGCTTCATTTACTGGATGAATTTCAATACCTAGCGCTGAAACCGCATCGGAAATATAGCTATCCCTATCTACTTCAGTATCCATGCAGCTCAATGCTACCAATCTTTCATCGGAGCATGTATCAAAGCATCTATTGACTAAATTCATGATTATTCTCCCTTTCATAGAGCATAAGTTGTTATTCGCAAAACGAACCATGAAGATTAATGTTTTTGTGAATATTTAGGGGTGATAATGAAATGTAAAAATAGGGAGGGTGTTGCCAACCAGTTAAGAAACTGGTGTGACAACTGCTGTAACTGAATTTACTTCACAAACGCAAGGTAATACCTGTCCTTTTTCAGTCCAACCGATTTTGTCTCCAGTGTAAGTAACATCTCCCTCAATAAGGTTGACCCTACATGCACCACAAAACCCATTACGACATTGATACTCGGGCTCAATTCCAGAAGCAATAAGGGAATCAAGTAAAGTAGTTCCTGGTTCATTTTTCTTAACAGTAAGCATGGTAACCTCCTTGAACTTCAAGAAATATTTCTGAAGGCCAAGGTGGCATTCAGAATTATTAATCAATAAAACGGAAAGCCATTTTGTATAAAATATAGTATCTATATCTTGAGATAAATTGCACCTTCTGATACGGCCAAAGTGAACAAAAACACAATTAAGCGAATTTATCCATCATATACACACTATTCTGGAAACTTAATATAAGTGTGTATAAATAGTCAGCATAGGTAGAATTCAGTTGATTGTTTTAATACAAATTTAAAATTATCGATATGTGATTAGAAATTAAAAAGCACTGAATTACAGTGCCATTTAATTTGGAGGTCTACGATGAAGGACAACTGCGATGAAGCACAACTGCGATGAAGCACAACTGCGATGAAGCACAACTGCGATGAACTCACAGTTTTATTATTTCAAAAAATTAGATATTTGCAACTTAAGATGAGGCCATAGTGCCCTTTTATAATAATCGAAGTGAGCACCACTCTGACTGAGTGGTGCTACTGATCAAATCAGAAGACTTCTACCTCTGTATTAGGCGTTATGGAACACCATGAATTTATTATCCCGATCTAAAAAAGAATTACAATTTTTTGTGCGGCCATATTGCCTAAAACAGAAAAGTCGCTCCCATAGAAATGGACGGCTTTAGGGTTTGCGCTAATAATTCAATCTGGGAACTTACACCAAATTCTACGGGGACCACTGCCTTGAACTTAAATAGGGGCATTTGAGCTGTACCTACAAAAACAATGTCTATTGTGCTGCGCTTATCATAACTCTCAGCCAGAAAACCATCGCTATCGATCGTATGCCGTGAATCTGCAATCTCCCAGATCAAGCCTGCCCCACCCCCAACCCAGAACATCATCCCACTCATTTTCATATGCCTCTGGAGCGACAGGGCAATCTTATACCTTGAAATCAGCTGGCCTATCGTTTTATTACCTGCTTCTAACTCCCAATACTGATAGCCGGCGTCTAGCCAAAGCCTTCTTCCCTTTTTACGGTAATTCATTGTTGCAAAACCATTAAGCACAACTACATCCATAGCCATTTCAGTTTCACCATCTGGATCATCTGCAGAATAAAGTCCGAAAGATGGGGAATACCCATACTTAAGGGTCCTTAGATCATTTGGGTCCAGGATTTTTTTAAAATCGAATGAGTGCGTATTCAGTGATGAAAATACGAGTATTAATAGAACGATGACTTTCATTGCTTACTCCAATAATAGTGTCTTGTATTAGAGTAAGTCGTTTAGTGATTAATGTGCCTCTTCGAGTAAGCATTTATTCCGATCTTCACGATACTTTCTTCTATTCCTTAGGTTTCTGCGCAATATCCTAAGGTAATCGCCTAACCCGACTGTATCTTGATCAATATAGAACTGGTGGAGCCTAGGCCAGTGTTTAACAACGGCACTCCAGCTTTGTGAAATATTTGCCAACTCATCAATTCGTCCCTCCCAGCTCATTATAGAGAGCACATCCTCACAAGCAATAAAGTCTTCTGCTTCGAATGGGGCTGAGTCGTACAGGAGGAATTTATCTAATTGATTGGTTAGTTCTTCTTGGTAAAGTTTATCAATCATCGCACGCAGTGATAAAGATTGCGCTTCGTTTTCCACAAGCCATTGCATAATCATATTTAGACTTTTCTTCATTACCATTCCTAAATAATTACTATTTAAATAGTATGTTAAAAGGTGGGGATTCGCCTCGAAATATACGGCCAACATACACAATATTGTAAATATTTTTCACCCCAGATAATCAAGACTATGAGACTTAATATACTCCTTTAACATGTATAAATTTACAGTGTAATTTCCATTAGTTCGTTTTTCTGAAATAATTCTCAATTCTACAAGCTGATCATATGCCTTGGTAACCACGCCTGACACCATATCCCAATCCCGGGTAATCATAGATCGCTTTAATGGAACTTCTACCCACGACATTAAATCATTCTCTGATGCAACCGAGTTGTATTTAGCTAGCAACCTATTGTCATCAAAAATACATGTCACTATGGCCGCGGCCATTCTTTCATTAATACTGCAAGTTTTTCGTATTTTGTATCTATTTATAATTTGAGCTTGATCGTTCAGTGCTGAATTTATAATTGAGGTTAATGATGGGTCATTTTCAAACGCCAGATTTTGAAATGTGCTCCAAGGAATTGCATGAAGATATACATTTTCTTTACTATCTATTTCAAGCCTGATGCCTTCACACAGTTTTGTACCTAATGTACGTATAAATATAAGCCCGAATTCATTTACCTCATCCAAGATAATAGGCTCACACCCTCGCCTATCGCTTTCATCTTCGAGAAATGCTCGAAGCCGTACACCGCCACCAGCAACCATCAATACACCAAGATTATCATTTTCAATCCAGTCGATAACCGTCGATTGATTTGATTTAATATATATAAATTCACCGTGTCCGCGGAACACCTTTTCCTTCATGGCAATTGAATGCTTCATATCAGGCTACATACTCAATAAGGTTGTTTTCCATAACCATTTTTTGTATCTGATTCACATCAACCATAACAAAACCTTTTCCAACTGATTCTTTAATTAGCCCTTTTTTCACAAACTCCTGGTGTACTCTACGAACTGTTCGCTCACCCATTCCGGTTTCGCTTGCTGCCTCTACACGAGTCAACCTGACCTTATCATATGTCCCAGATGGCCTGCCTGTCCGCATTTTATCAAATAACAGTTCATCACTGGAAATCCGGCCATAGATCGCCAAAATATATCTGTCACATCCTTTCAGTTCACTGCTGATAATATACCTGTTCAAAAGCCTTGCAGTGGATTTTATGATCCCCTTCATTATTGGTTCAATTAGGAAATTATTGCTTAGTACGGATTCTCGAAAATCTACATAACTCATTACTGAGATTGTTGAATACTGGTTAGAATGTATAGCCAGTTTCATCCCGCAAATTTCATTCATAAGCGGTTCAATCAGTATCAATTCTCTATTGTTATAGGTCTTAATAAATTTTCTGGGGTATTTGGGGTTATCCGTATATAGATATAAGGATATTGAGCCATTGGATACTTTGGCAATTCCAAATGGCGGATTATTCATGTCATCGAAATAGATGGGCTTCTTTTTTTCGACGACCATAAGCTCTCCGTGTTTTGAGAACCCCTCACTGATAGCATTATCGAAAATCATTAGACCACCTTAAACCTAAGTTCGAGGAGACCCGGCCATATTGCACCGTCAATTTTCTCTATATCCTCTTTGTAGGCCTTTTTAATCGTTATCAAGCGACGATGCACCTTTGCCTTCTTGACGGCCGACAAACCTTTGAAAATACCCACCTGGGCCTTTAATGCGCATGGGCCCTTTGATCTCTCCTGAGTGACGAGCTCAATAATTGTTCGTGCCGCTCGATCAACTGTCGTGGCTGAAACTGACCGCACTTCAATTTCTAAGCTGAACTCATGCTGCGCTTGGGCTTGTAAGTGACTCTTCACAACTTCTCACCTCGATCATCTCACCTAGGCTAGTAATTAGAATATAAGTGCTTATGCGAGTAACAAGGCCAATACTGCCTATAATTTTTCGGTATGAGAGAAGTTGTTCTAAGTGTGTTTTGATTAGACGGCTTTTGAACGCGGTTATAGACTCGCCTTTGTTCATTCGGTTGGATTTAATGTCGATAATAATCGTCGTATCACCATGGACATAAATCAAATCCAATACCTTATTTACTGTAAATGCGCCCTGGTCCCTGGTGTACCTTTGCTCTGACAAGCCAGTGTCAGCGATATCCAACAATACTTTACGAGTCGTATCACTTTGATACACACGACTGACATCGCCCATTACATTAGCAAGCCCTTCACCTATATGGTCAACGGGATACCCTTTTTTAATCAGCAATGCTCGAATACCCTTTTGCTTTTCAGTCAAAAACTCATCCACTTTAACTATTTTGTTTTTGACGATCGTCTCGATCAAGCTATGAATAACCGTACCCTCAACCGCCCTCCATTGCTCGGCTAGGCTAAACTCGGCATGGTTCAGACCGTCATCAACACATCTTTCTGCAACCAACATCTTTTCAGGCATTGCCTTAACCATTTCATCGGCATCAGCCACCATGCGAACGTCCTGGGTAATAACACTCTCTTCGGCATGAGGGGATGGTGCCAGGCTTACAAAATTGGCTGACATGATGTACTTCCCAAGAGCAGGCCATATTTTTGAAATGAGAGTATTTGACTTTGGTACAAATCGGCCATCATCTTTAACTTTCACAGGGATGAATAAGCTAAGCGTGGATTTCTGTCTGGTTGTGGCCACGTAGAATTGACGCTTTAATTCATTATCCTGTTGTTGATTGCCAATAAAACGCATTAGCTCATAACTACCAGCTTCACCATCTCTGGATAACGCACTAGGAATTAAGCAGTCACCTAACCGCAAGAAGGTCATTAGCGGCTTGTTACCACTTGGCTTGGCATGGGATAGGCCAGCTAGGATCACATGGTCGAATTCTAATCCTTTACTCTTATGGATCGTCATTACAGACACTCTGGAATTTTGATCTGAAGTAGCGAACAATCTCTTTAACTTACGGTTGAAGTGGTCAACACCAATTAACTCACCACCCTTACAGCACGCTCTTAAGGCATCGAACACGCGATTTACATCGGCCACATCCGCTTCACTTAGGTATTTATGGCCGCTCAGCATCTTCCAAGCTGCAAGCGTGCGCCCCACCAAGTCGGAAGCAAGGTCTTGATTCGCATCTAGATTCAAGAGTGCCGTTTTTAACAGGCTGATCCGCTTCACGCCATCACTACTGATGCCACCACAAGACATCAATGCAGTGCGGTATGTGCAGTGCTCTGTCTGCATGTATTGAGACAAGGTATGACTGTCTGCCCAAGATAGCCCGCATAGCGAAGAACGCAGCAGCGCTACCCATGCAACGCTGTCTCCTTCATGCCAAAGCGCCCTAACCAACTGAACAACCATATTCACAGATTCTTTTTTGGCGATCATATCGATATCGCATCCTGCCACTTCCACTCCAGCCTGACTCAAGCCTTTAATCACCTCAGCGATCGTTGTGCGGGCCGGTGTAAGAATGGCGATCGAATCATCTTCTGTATTGGCCAATAGAGCCTTGGTGCGCTCTACAATCGCTTGGACTTCAGCTTCGGGGGTTTCAATATCAAACAGATCGAATGACACACATCCGCGAAGGTCTTGGTCATGGGCACAGGCCTCTACAAAAGCTGCGTCACCTGTTACCACATTGCCATTGGCAGGGAATACTTGTGAGCCAACATGATTAACAAATTCCACGGTCTCTTTTGAAGACCTAAAGTTGGATGATAGACTTAATACTTCAAGTTGCAGATTATTAAATAACTTGTTGTTGCTTATCTCGGTGAACAAGCCAGGCTCAGCCCCACGAAATCTATAAATTGATTGTTGGGCGTCACCGCATAAGAAAATTGTCTTAGGGCTATTTGGATTCAGTTCATTGTGATCCACCCACTCTTGAGTCAGCAAAGACAGAAGTCGAATTTGAGATAATGAGGTATCTTGAAATTCATCCACTAAAATGTGACTTAAAGAATCCTGGCGGAGCATCGCCTCTCCATAGCCGGTCTCTTCATTTCCCAATGCTTTCTGTGCAGATAATGCTACCTCTATGAAATCCTTTTTCGCCAATTCCTTAAATTCGATTTGAAGGTATGCCACCAAGTATCGCAGAACAATGAATACTGATTCGATAAGTTCTTTCTCTCCCGCTAGTGCGCTGGCACCAACTAGAAAACGTGCTTGGACAAAGGTCTCTACTGGGATAAATGATTTGCAGTCATCTAGCATTGCATTGGCTAGCTTGCAGGCCTCTGTCTTGGCGGCAAATCCCTCACGCTTAGTGAATTTAGAGCGATACGTACCCGCTTGAGTCAGAACCAAGGAAGCTAATTGTTTCCATGGCGCTAAGTTATCGGTAGAGAAATCTGCTGTGGTTATTCCTTCTGCCCAACTAAGCTTAGATTCCGTTCCTGATAGTTCGTTTAAAGCAGCAACGAAACCTTTAAAGGATACAAACTGAGTGGCCTGAGCTAAGTCGGCCAGACTAGCCTGATTATACTTCTGAATCGCTTTAACAGTGTCTTCGAAGTTGAACGATGAAATTAAAGGCAGCCATTGATCACGACGCCCTAACAGATCAGTGAAGTACGGCACCATGTCTTCAAGACGAAAGTTGCTATATGCGAAAAGTAATTTTAAAGCCTCACGTAATTCTAATTCGGCTTCTTCATTTTCAAGCTGCTCAAATAGATCCAGGATGGCCTCACGGTAAATCAAGCTAGGGTCTTCCTCAACCTGCCCCTGAGTAAACTGCCCAGACAATAGAGGCAACTGGTCAGCTAGAGAGCCACAGTACGCGTCGAAGGTCATGATCTTTAATCGCGAAGGACATTTAACGATGTTCCATGACATTTCTGTATCTCGCAGAACAACCTTCTGTGCAAGATGCATGGTCAATTCACGGGAGCCCTCTGGGGCTACATCCGCCAATGGGATGATCGTATCTTTGGCATCATCAAGCAGTGCACATATACGGGCTCTAATCTCTGCCGCTGCGGCATTTGTAAAGGTGATGACCAGTACATCTTCAGGTCTATTAGCATGAAGTAAGCAATTCATATAACGGCCTTCAAGGACCGTGGTTTTGCCTGAGCCTGCGGGTGCGGAGAGCAGGACCGAATGTTTAGGGTTAATCGCTAGAATTCTTTGTGCATGGTCGATTGGTAATACTGGCTTATTCATAACGGGCCTCGTTCATCTGTGCCTATATAATATTTTACCTGCAATAACCCAAAATCTATTTGAGTAGCAATTTCAAATATTCATCGTTTATTCGCCAAGGACACTCCGGTCTTCAGGACAGAGATGATTTGGCGACCTCTAGTTGGGTTATAGTTGTTGATCGGGCAGAAAGCCGAGCAGTTCCGTTTTTTACATTAGCACTGGCGTTTATTTTATTGCCGTGAATGTCTTCTATGTAAAAATACCCTGAGCTACGCTTCCCTTTAACAAATCCAGTACCTTTGGGTGTTTTAATCCAATCAAACTTTCGTAAGCCAAATAGTTTTCCTGTTGGAATGGCCTTCTCAGAATGTGCGCCTTTTGTTTGTTGATAATCGCCTGAAGCAAGATGTCGCTTGTAATAAATCACATCCAGTAGATTAACAAGCTCACCGTCTTCTACGCAGATAGCAACTGCATCGTTAGAATGTGTCTTAGGAATCTTTAAGACTTGCTCCCGTTTAAATTTTGTCTCGTAGCCAAAAGTTTCTTCAAAGCACCAAATCTTTTTAAGCTGTGATTTAACAATGCCTATTTCTGTCGCGTGTTTTGTTTTTGTCTTGGCCGTTTTAAGTACAAACAAGCCGTCATGTAAATCGTTATGGCAAGTCTCGCATAAGGTAATCAAGTTGCCAGGTGCATTAGTACCTTGATTGGAACGAAAAATAATATGGTGAACATACAATTTTTTACAATGCTTTACTTTTTGCTTGCTTTGACACTTATAGTTATCTCTATCAAGAATAAAGGCTTTAAGGTTGTAATAACCTTTCTGGTCGCCTTTCTGATAATCAGTACCCGATACCTCGGGATTAATTATCTTATGAATATCGAATGAAGCCGTTTCTACTTTCCACGCGATTATAGGTAGTAGCGATTCGACAAATTTCTTTTCTCGCATGTGTGAATCCATTTTGCTTTTAATACTGGGTGCTAGTCTGCCTTCAGCTCGCATAGACGCTCTATTTAACCATCTAGCAGGTCGATAGCGGCACTTCCTTCTCCTTCTAGTCCTACGATACATGGCACGCTGTTGCATCTTTTTAGACACGTCAGTGCGCAATTTAACCTCTGATTGATAAACAACCGAGCCATTGGCTATTGCTGCGGCGCCTACTGTTCTTGAGCCTGTATCCATGCCTGCCACAACAGGTTGGACGTACTCAGTCGAATCACCTATTAACTTGATCGTGAAAGGTGTTCGATGTTTAACCTTGGCTTTACCTTCCTTCAAAAGCAGTCTTGCAATTGATGGCTTGCATGGCATTAATGGCCGGTTTTCTTTTGTTAAAACGTAAACAAACATGATTGTTAAATCCTCCCATTTCTGGGGTTATGCGTATTGCCTTGCTTGAGGCGCAAAACGAATCCGACTTTCTCTCGAACAGATAAACCACCTTTGTACATTGGGTTGTCTAGCTCACAACTCATTAGAGCTACCTGCTTCCCAACGATAGAGCTTCCGGCTGAGACGGCACCTGAAGGTATCTGTATGTGATCTATCGTCTACTAACATTTGTAAACCTCAGTCAGTGTTCTGGTCAATAAAGCTTTTTCAAGCTTACCCTTTTAAGGGTGAGTTACAGACAACGCACCTCGTTCATCAGTGATTACATAATATTCCACCGGCGATAACCCAAAACCCTATTTGAGTAGCACATTCAAGTATTCATCGAATTTCGCTACCGCCCCAAGCCTGCTCATCTCTCCTTGTAGGAATTCACCGTAAAGTGAATCGACGTTTTCACCCCAATTACTAAGGTTGTGGCCCCAGTTCTCATCCGTTGCAGGAACCTTGCTCGGTTTAGCGAGCCCGGTATCGAATGATGCCAATGGGTAAAAGCGCATCTCCCCTGCCCTTACCTGCGCTAGAGCAATGCCATCTGGAGAGCGATCAATGTCTTTTACAACTGCCTGGGTGTAGATGGGCAACTGTGGATTTGTCATGTTATTAGGCATCATTCCAAGTGCATTAATCATGGAACCGGTTTTATGATCCAAGTACACCAACTTCTTGTGGCCGCCCACTTCAATCTCTTCTATACGGTCAATA
>Ga0105359_10003116_pt1 | contig 13649 bp, 9 predicted proteins | sample GOMGulsemesocosm_6_FD_83659 | JGI IMG/M metagenome (GOLD analysis project Ga0105359, IMG submission 83659) | Methane-oxidizing microbial communities from mesocosms in the Gulf of Mexico - GOM8C Gulf of Mexico | ecosystem: Environmental > Aquatic > Marine > Cold seeps | place: Gulf of Mexico... | reverse complement strand
CACTTCGATACGTTTCATCATATCCATGCCAAGCTGTTGGTGAGCCATCTCGCGGCCACGGAATCGCAATGAAACCTTGACCTTATCCCCATCTTCCAAGAACTTAGTGAGATTACGTATCTTAATATTGTAATCGCCAACGTCCGTTCCTGGACGAAATTTCATTTCTTTAACCTGCTGCTGTTTGGTCTTCTTCTTACCGGCAGCTTTTGTCTTCTTGATATCAAACAAGTGCTTTCCGTAGTCCATTACCTTACAGACCACTGGCTCGGAATCACCCGCCATTTGCACTAAATCAAGGCCTGCACTCTGGGCATTATCCAGTGCATCCGCCAAGGAAACCAGACCGACCTGTTCGCCGTCTGCGCCAATCAGTCGCACTTCATTTGCTTCGATCTCATCATTGATCGGTGCTTTCTTGGAACTTCCTTTGGAATTAGCTCGTTTGATAATCGTTATCTCCTGAAAATGACCGGAGCCCCACCTTTTGCGGGGCTGCTACGGCCGAATTACGATGAACGTCCGCGACGCGCAATATCGCCAAGCAAGTGCTCGGCAAACGCCTCGACATTCATCGCACCTAGGTCCTCACCAGTACGGGTGCGAACATTAAGGGTCTCAGATTCAACCTCTTTGTCGCCAACCGTCAGCAGGTAAGGAACCTTCTGAATTGTGTGCTCGCGGATTTTAAAGCCGATCTTCTCATTTCTCAAGTCAGAAATGACCCTAAAACCCTTGTTTCTCAAGGTTTCTTCAACTTTCTTCACATATTCGGCCTGATTGTCGGTGATATTCATAATTACCACCTGCTCAGGCGCCAACCAAGCCGGAAAAGCGCCTTCGTAGTTCTCAATCAAAATACCGATAAAACGCTCAAAAGAACCCAAGATTGCACGGTGCAACATCACCGGGGTTTGGCGCGAACCATCCTCGGCAACATACTGCGCATCCAGACGACCCGGCATGGAGAAATCGACCTGAATGGTGCCACACTGCCATACTCGGCCCAGGCAATCCTTCAGCGAGAACTCAATTTTTGGACCATAGAAAGCACCCTCACCTGGAAGCAAGTCCCAAGCCAGACCTTTAGCGTCCAGCGCGTCCATCAACGCCTGCTCAGCCTTATCCCAGTCCGCATCACTGCCAACACGCTCTTCCGGACGCGTAGAGATACGGATAATGACATCATCAAAGCCGAAATCTTCATAAACCTTGTAGAGCAGGTCAGTAAAGGTCGACACCTCATCCTGAATCGCTGGCTCGGCGCAGAAGATATGCGCATCGTCCTGGGTGAAGGCGCGTACGCGCATAATGCCCTGCAGAGTACCAGAGGCCTCATTGCGGTGGCAGCTACCGAACTCCGCTAAACGCAGTGGCAGATCACGGTGACTCTTTAAGCCCTGATTAAACACCTGAATATGGCACGGGCAGTTCATCGGTTTGACGGCGTAATCGCGCGACTCAGACTCGACGGTAAACATACCGTCACGGAACTTGTCCCAGTGACCCGACTTTTCCCACAGGGATTTGTCCACCACCTGCGGTGTCTTGATCTCTTGATAGCCGTTATCGCGCTGTACCTTGCGCATGTACTCTTCGATGGCCGTGTAAATAGACCAACCCTTCGGGTGCCAAAAGACCATACCCGGCGCCTCTTCCTGCATATGGAAGAGGTCAAATTTCTTACCCAGCTTGCGGTGGTCACGCTTCACAGCTTCCTCAAGGAAGTGCATGTGCGCCTTGAGCTTTTTCTTGTCCGCAAAGGCAACACCGTAGATACGCTGCAGCATTTGGTTGTCAGAGTCGGCACGCCAGTAAGCGCCGTTGATCTTCATCAACTTAAAATACTGGCAAAACTTCATGTTCGGCACGTGCGGACCACGGCACATGTCGATGTATTCTTCGTGCTGGTAGAGCGCTGGGGTCGCATCCTTAGGGATATCGCGATCCAAAATCTCGAGCTTGTAGGTCTCGCCACGCGCTTCGAAAATATCGTAAGCTTCCTGCCAGCTCACCACCTTCTTATCAACAACGTAGTTAGTCTTCGCCAACTCCTTCATGCGCTTTTCAAGCGCCGCCATGTCCTCTTCGGTCAGCTTGTACTCCAGATCGATGTCATAGTAAAAACCATGTTCAATCGTTGGGCCAATGGCCATCTTCACATCGGGCCACAGCTGCTTGATCGCGTGACCCAGCAAGTGTGCACAGGAGTGACGCAAAATCTCGAGACCGTCGTCGTCTTTGGCGGTGATAATTTCCAGCGAGGCATCGGCCTCGATCATCTGGCAGGCATCAACGCGCTCGCCATCGACACGGCCAGCAATGGTCGCCTTGGCCAGGCCAGGGCCAATATCGGCGGCAACGTCCATAACGGAGACAGATTGTTCAAACTCGCGCTGCGAGCCATCGGGAAGAGTAATAACAGGCATGGTATTTCCTAGGTTCAGTGGTGGCCCCTACGCAAGGTCACTTGAAGTATATAAAGTTTACTTTGAGCACATAACAGTACTTTAAGTCGTCGAAGCCCTACCCTATTGCGGGGTGGGCAGAAAGACGGGGATTATAGAGACAGAGACCATCAGTTGCCAGTGAGAGCCCAAGTTTAATAAAGAAGAAACAAAAAAGGCGGCTGACACCAGTATTGATAACTGACCTCAACCGCCTTTATTAACCGAGCAGATGAAAAACCTTAATGCATTTCACAATTCTGGACGGCCCAGTCAATCACCTCTTCATAGCGCGACGGCAGCAAGGCCCGCAGAGCCTTAAGTCCCTCAATCAAGGAGGTATCGCCGCTGTGCGTAAAGGTAATATGCCCCACTTTGCGGCCCTTGCGGACTTCTTTACCGTACCAATAAGGCTCAGCACCAGGAATGGCCCACCAGCGCTTATCCAGCTCAGTGCCCAGTAGGTTAATCATCACATTAAGCCCCTTCACCAGCGGCTTTGCCATTGGTACACCGGCAACCGCACGGACATGCGCCTCAAACTGACTCACACTGGCGCCAGCCTGGGTCCAGTGGGCGGTATTATGAACACGCGGCGCCAACTCATTAATAATGAGCTCCTCACCGACACGGAAACACTCCATTGCCAGCACACCAACATAATCCAACTCATCCAACAGCTTACCCAGCATCGCCTCGGCCTTGGGCTGCAGGTGCGCAATGCGCTCAAGCGGCGCCACCGACGCGGTCAAAACACCGTCGAGCTGCAAGGTCAGGGTGAGCGGATAAAAGAACGTATTACCCCCGCGGTCTCGCACCCCCACCAACGCCATTTCTTCATCGAAGTTGATCCCCTGCTCGACAATGGCTTCATTGCGCCAGCCGTCAGGAATTTCCGAGGCCTCGACCTGCTTGAGCCAGTGCTGACCCTTGCCATCATAACCACCGGTGCGGCGCTTCATCAACGCCCGACCGCCCATCGCCGCGTAGACCGCATCAACGCTTAACGAATCATCAACCAGCTGCCATGGAGCCGTCTTCAAGCCCAGTTCATCAATCAATTGCTTTTGCGTGAGACGATCAGCCAAGCGGCCAAAGACATCGAAATTAACAAAGTTGGGGTGCGATGCAAGACGCCTAGTGACAGGTGTGTCAGGCCAGAGTTCACGCTCAGCGGTAACGACGTCATCGTCGGCCAGCTCCGGCAATACGGCAGATTCAATATCAACCGGTACCACGTCAACATTCAGCGGCATACCCGCATGCTGCAACATAGCGCCCAGCTGCCCGTGCCCCAACACCCAAACCTTACTCATAACCGCACCCACAACACTCAATATTTAGAACCCCACCGAGGCGGAGCCAAGTCACGCAGCACCACGCTGCAACTCTTTTAAACAACCGCCCCAGACGAAGCTATAAAGGACGCTTTAAACGCGAGGGTCAGGACTATCTAGGATGGTTTGCGTTTGCTGCTCGCGAAACGTATCAATGCGGGCCGCCAACTCGACATCGCCATTGGCGAGAATTTGCGCCGCCATCAGACCCGCATTAAAAGCACCCGCGCCACCGATGGCCAGCGTACCAACGGAGACACCGCGCGGCATCTGCACAATCGACAGCAAACTGTCTTGCCCACTTAGCGCCTTACTCTGCACCGGCACACCCAAAACAGGCAGCCGAGTCTTAGAAGCAATCATGCCCGGCAGGTGAGCGGCGCCGCCAGCGCCACCAATAATCACCTGATAACCTGCAGCAACCGCGCCACTGGCAAAGCTCATTAACTTATCCGGCGTGCGGTGCGCGGACACCACCTCGGCGTGGTAAGCCACACCTAAACGGTCAAGAATCTCGGCCGCCTCTTGCATGGTGGGCCAGTCACTCTTAGAACCCATGACAATCGCTACTTTTGGCTTACTCTCTGACATCAGATAACTCTCGCTAACGTTCAATCCAATATTGCACGGCACGGAACACAATCCAGCCAAGGCAATTTATTACAAAATTATTCAATCAAGGTTTGGGCGCATAGACGCACCGCCTAACCCAAACGAAAAAAGGCCGCCATAGGCAGCCTTCTTTTTGTATTCTGGTAGGACCAGGCGGATTCGAACCGCCGACCTCTACCATGTCAAGGTAGCGCTCTAACCAACTGAGCTATGGTCCTATATCAGCCAACGACTTAAAAAGTCTGCCGCAGCAAGATGTCGCGCACTTTATCAGCGAGCCAGACAAGAGGCAAGCTTAGCGGCTCAAAAAACATCACACTTTAACGTCCTCCACTTCCCAGATAGAATCGCTGCTAAATTTACGTGAATCACTGGGACTAAATTATGCGTATCGCAGTAAGTGGCGCCAATGGGTTTGTGGGCGAAGCCCTTTGCGGGCACTTACGCACACAAAACATAGAAACCACTCCCCTTGTGCGCCGCAACAACAAAGCAAAATTCGTTGATTACAACAGCAAACAATCGATGTGCCACGCGCTCAAGGGCTGTGATGTACTGATCCACTTAATTGCCCGCACACACCACCGCGGGGAAAGCCTCAACACCCTCGAAGCCTACAGAAATACGAACGTCAAACTATCCATCAAGCTCGCGGCGGCGGCCGCCAGCGCCGGCGTAAAACGCATTGTATTTTTAAGCAGTATTAAAGCCAACGGCGAAAAAACAGACACGAGCCCGTTTACGGACCTTAGCCCCCCTTGCCCCAGCAGCGCTTACGGCATCAGTAAACTAGAAGCCGAGCACGCACTGTCACAGCAGTGCAAGGCTGACGGTCTCGAGCTGGTCATCGTGCGAATCCCGCTCGTTTACGCACCACACGCAAAGGGCAATATCGCCCTTATCAGCAAAGCTATACGCTGGCGCATCCCACTGCCGTTCGCCAACGTCAACAATAAACGCAGCCTTATTGACCTGCCGCAGCTCTGCTCAACCCTAGAGAAATGTGCAACACAAGCCGCTGCCGCGGGTAAGACCTATCTGATCGCGAACCAGGAAAGCCCGTCGACCCCAGCACTCATTAGAAGAATTGCCCGCGACCACAAGAAACCCGCATTATTATTCCCCGCGCCCCGCTGGTTACTGCTCACAGCGGGAAAACTTCTGGGTAAAACCGAAGAGGTGGAGCGCTTGGTCGGCAACCTTGAAATTGTCGCCACGCAGCCGTTTCTAGACACCCGCGCCCCCATCTCGACCAACCCCCTCAGCGAGCATTAACAGCGTGCAGAGCCTAACACACTCACCTATCCAATTTTTCACCCTGTTTTTTCTGAGCGGGCTTTGTACCTTGTTACTCGCAGAGATCTACCGACGACACGCACTAAAAACAGGCATTATCGATACCCCCAACCACCGCAGCTCACACACACTGCCAACCCCCCGCGGTGGCGGTATTGCCATCGTCATTTGTCATGGCCTGCTAATAGTTTACGCCGTGTATACCGAACTACTGTCATACCAAGTCGCAACCGCCCTTATCACATGCGGAGGCATAGTCGCGATAACGGGATTTATAGATGATTATCGGTCACTCAGCAGTCGAGTCAGGTTCAGCCTCCACCTCGGCGCCAGCCTACTCGCCCTAATACTGCTCCCACAGCTACCAACGCTTCCACTAGGCCCCTATGAGCTTAACCTCACAGGTTTTGGGATAATCATCGGCGCCATCGGCCTCACTTGGTTAATCAACCTATACAACTTCATGGATGGTATTGATGGCATTGCCACAACCGAAGCCATTAGCGTCCTATTGGGGGCCTCACTGCTGCTCATTAGCCACAACCACAACGCTGAGCTACCCGCGTTATTAATCGCCCCCTTACTCGGCTTCCTTATTCTCAACATACCCCCAGCAAAAATATTTATGGGCGACGGTTGCAGCGGTTACCTAGGCATGAGCATTGGGCTTCTGGCGATAATCTACAGCAGCATCAGCCCCATAAACCTATGGTGCTGGGCGATACTTTTAGCGGTATTCATTACCGACAGCAGCTGGACATTAATGACGCGACTATTAACTGGGCAAAACTGGCAGGAAGCACACCGGAGCCACGCTTATCAAATCATCAGTCGCAGGTTAGGGTCTCACGGGCAGGTCACAGGAGGCGTGGCCGCGATCAACTTACTCTGGCTAACACCACTGGCTTGGTTCGCAAGCTTAGAGGCCGAATATGCGGTAGTATTTACGGTCGTCGCCTACCTCCCACTTTGCTTCTTATGCGCAAAACAAAAAGCTGGACTTAATAGAGACTAAAGTAAGCAAACGGACCCTTACATTGATATCAAGCACTGCTATAATCAAGCGCTCAAAATATAGTCAGAAGCTACTAACGAGCCAGACAACACTTATGATGCTTACCCAGTTCCTCGAAGCTAAACGCTCAACTAAGCGCATAATCTCCATAATTTATGACTGCCTGGCTATCACGCTGTCGATTTTTCTCGCCACTTACTTTCGCCTTGGCACCCTGTCCATCGAACTAAACTCAGGCAATCTAGGCTGCCTATTCATCACCCTAGGCGTATCAATATTTACGTTCATACGACTCGGACTCTATCGCGCCGTACTCAGGTACATGGCTCACCAAGCTATATTAACGGTGCTTATCGGTGTCTTTGCCTCCAGCATCGCACTGGCCGCCTCCAGCTACTTTCTGCACGCTGGCATTCCGCGGACTGTGCCGATCATCTATATATTTACCGCCCTAATTTTTGTTGGTGTCCCGCGCGCCCTGATCAGAAGCATTGTCCAAATGTTCCACCCTAAAGGGGCGATACCCACTTTAATTTATGGTGCAGGGCAGCGAGGCAACCAGCTTGCTCTCAGCATGCAAAACAGCGAAGAATACCGCCCAGTCGGCTTTCTCGACAGTGACAAGAGACTTAAGGGCAGCTCCATCAGAAACCTTACCGTCTACCACCTGGACCAACTGCCCGCACTAATACCGGCCAACAACGTCGGGTTGGTTCTCCTGGCTTTCGATAAAGAAAGTAAATCAGAGCAACGTAAAATCGTCAGGCAGCTTGAATTACTCCATATCCCCGTAAGGACTTTGCCACCGCTCTCAGAAATTATTGATGGTAAAGCCAACACTGGGGATATTCGAGACATTCAGATTGAAGACATACTTGGCCGGGAACCGGTAAGCCCCAACCATGAATTATTGAGCACCAACATCCACCAAAAAGTTGTCATGGTAACCGGCGCCGGTGGCTCCATTGGCTCAGAGCTCTGCAGACAAATCCTAAAACAAAACCCCAAAGAACTCATTCTCTTTGAACTTAATGAGCACAACCTTTATAAGCTCAACCATGAGCTTGAAGAACTTATCAAGCATGAAGGCAAGACCCTTACCATTGCCCCACTGCTAGGCTCAGTCCAAGACAGCAACCGGCTGAGCAGTATCATGGAGCACTACAAGGTTGCTACCGTCTACCACGCCGCAGCCTACAAACATGTCCCTCTGGTAGAACAAAATATCATTGAAGGCTTGAAAAACAACATATTTGGTACACAACGCTGCGCGCAAGCCGCCATACAAACCAATGTTGAGACCTTTGTACTGATATCAACTGACAAGGCCGTACGACCCACTAACCTCATGGGCGCCTCTAAGCGTATTGCCGAGCTAACATTGCAGGCCTTAGCGAAGGAAAAGCACAACACCTGCTTCAGCATGGTCAGGTTTGGCAATGTGCTCGGGTCATCAGGTTCTGTCGTGCCGAAGTTCCGCCAACAAATCGAAAGCGGTGGCCCGGTCACCGTCACCCACCCAGAAATCACCCGCTACTTTATGACCACCCCCGAGGCCGCCCAACTGGTGATACAAGCCGGCGCGATGGCCAAAGGTGGTGACGTTTTTGTTTTAGAAATGGGGGAGCCTGTCAAAATAGCAGACATGGCCCGAGAGATGATTTTGTTGTCAGGGCTAACCGTCCAGGATGATGCCAACCCTGAGGGTGAAATAGCCATTGAATACACCGGCTTACGGGCTGGCGAGAAACTTTATGAAGAGCTCCTTGTTGGAGACAACTGCACTGGCACCCAACACCCACGAATCATGCGCGCTGAAGAAGAGTTCATTACTTGGCAACAGGCCAGCGAAACCCTTAGTGAAATCTTGCAGCTCGCCGAAGAACTGGATCACCACGGACTTAGGGCGCTGATTTTAGCTTCACCAGCTGCCTACCAACCCAGCAACGGGATTGATGATCTAATTTTCAACAAACAAAAAGAGCAACCCAAGCTTGCGCTGATAAAAAACAATAATAAGAGTTAGCCCAGAATGAACGAACAACCCCTTACTGATCGAAAAACATCAGACCTAATGCAAACTTAACATCGAGCCTCGACGCCTTACCAACAGTAAACGTTACAGTTCAAATACCCGCTTTATCTGTGCTTTATCAAGCTGCTATACCCCCACGGCTAGATCAAACATACACACAGTGAGCCTGACCAAAATAACAATGAAGTCTAAACAGCAATGAAAATCATCATTAAAAAACTATTATCCGCAGTTTTCGCTTGGGTACTTCAGCTCACCAAGCGTTTCCCAGCACTCAAGTCCTCTATACTTTATCTGGTTCAGACACAGCCGCTGCTAAGTCAAAAAATACGCGTCCTACTTTATCGACACAACCGCAACCAAGCGAAGTCCGCAAGAAGTAAGGGCACCCCTCTAGCGAAAAAACCACCAAAACATGTAACGCACCCCGACTACTTTACAGACGACCTCAACAGCAAGCTCTGCCACGAATACGGTCTCGGTTTCAGCCCACAACTGGTAGAAGAAATTCGGGAACAGAAGGAAAAGTACCACCCGAACTTAGACAACCTAGATGACATAGAAGATTACATAACACACGTATTTTTAGCTCTTCTATTCCGCTATCCTTCTGATCGCTGCATGCGCAACTTTTCTCAGCGTATAATCATCGAAAACACTACCGATACGTTTATAAAAGATCTATTAAGCTCCAAAGAGTTCAAGACTCGGGGCTACAAGAAGGCCATCCAATGACCACCTACATCAACGTAACCAACACCGCCCTTTCCATGACCAAAACAGGTATTCAGCGGGTGGTCCGAGAGCTCACATCTCAACTGTGGTCAAAGGATGACATTCATTTTATTTGTTGGTGGAAAGACAACTTCCGTCAACTAGATGACGACGACTTAAAAAATCTATTAGCAGCCAAAAGCGTCTCCCCCAAAAAGGACGTGCCCCTCAGCGCAATAAAAAAAGGAGATATATTTCTAGACATAGACGCATCCTGGGGCGATGAGTATTGCGCAAGAACGCTCTTCCAAAAGCTTAAAAAGAACGGCGTCATCATTGCGAAATTTCACTACGATGCCGTACCTATTCTTTTCCCTCACTTCTCACATGAAAACACTGTATTCGCATATTCCGAGAACTTCAGCGCAGCACTGCAGTATGCAGACTATTGGTTATGTATCTCCAAGACAGTTGAACGAGATCTCATTTCGATTGCTGAAAAAATAGGGGCTGGAATTCCGACCACAAAAGTGATTGAGTTAGGTTCCGACTTTGAAATAAAAGGCTCCAGCCCAGCAAAAAAGAAGCGCAAACGCCCTTATCTACTAGCGGTCGGCACAGTAGAACCAAGAAAAAACCATCAGCTTTTAATTGAAGCAATGGATTTACTCATTGCCCAGAACATTGATATTGATCTGGTTATCGTCGGCAAACAAGGCTGGAAAATTGAGCAGTTACAAAAGCGCATAGAAAAGCATCGCCACTTCAAAAAACGAATTCACTGGCTTAAAAACGCATCCGATGAAACCGTCACAGAGCTTTATAAAGATGCATTTGCCTGCATTAACACGTCCCATTATGAAGGCTATGGGCTACCGGTCATTGAATCACTGAGCCACAACTGCGTCACCATTTGCTCTAAAAACAGCGCCATGGAAGAAGTCGCCAAGGGGGCCGCCTACACCATCGCACCAACACCAGAGTGCGTTGCGAACACCATAATTGAATTACAAAAACCAGACATTCACGAGCACTACCAGCAGCTAGCCATAAGCTTTTGCGCTCCGACATGGTCGCACTCGGCAGACAAGTTACACTCATTGCTGAATGACATAAGTCTTATTCAGAATTTCTCACTGCCAGCCACACAAGCGGTATACATATCAATTCGTCCCGAGTCCCTCGCCAGGTCCCTAGAATCAGTCGTTGAGAACATGGCGTTTATCCGGGAGGTCATTGTCCTCACCTCAGAAAAATATGCAGAGGCTATTAAAAAATCAACACAACACATCAACCTTGATATAAAAATCATTGAAGAGGAGAAAATAGGTCTCGTAGCGCTACCTGAAGACCACCTCATTAGAAATAGCCTACTACGAAAAACGCTCTACGCACACGAATCCATCGCCCCAAATTTCATTGCCTTTGACGATGACTGCCATGTAGTAAAAGAATGCAACACCGAAGACTTTGTAATCGACGGAAAACATAAAGCCCATTACTTCTTCAATGACGGCAGAGACTGGCTTGGTGCATTCCCTGTACCCACTAGCTTCGACCAAGGACTCTGGAGAACCGCAAAATTTCTTCGCAGCTCAGGGTATGACCACAAACTGTACAACGCACACATGCCACAAATAATAAATAAAGAGCTGAGCCAAAAGATCCTAAACCGCTCATCCAACATCGGCGTCGACGAGTGGAGTGTTTACTTTAATATAGCCAAGCACCTACACCCAGACTTGTTTGTCGAGGCGACCTATCGCACCACTGGTTGGCCGCCGAACTTTGACTCTTGGTTACCGTCGGTCAACCCTGAGCGCGTCATATTTGAAAACCATGACCACGAATCCAGCGAAAGCCTAGACCCCGACGCCTATCTTGCTGACTTAAATAAAGCGCGGAAAAAGAAATCAGAAATAAGCCCAGAGACACTGGAGATTAGCTATACCGATGGCGAAATAAGATTTTCAGGAAATAAAATCATTGCGCCCAAAGAAGCCAAACTTTTCATTAGATTGAACATAGAAGACCTTGAGTTCACATTCAGCTGCAGCTTTGCTGGCCGATTTGAACACTATGACCACCAGAATTTACCACGTTTTCTATTTATTCCCTGCAGTGTCTTTGGGATTGGAAAAAATCTAACCACTGACTCCATAGACATCGAAATTCATGGCAGCCAAGGTAAGGCAACCAAAAGCATCCCAGTACTTATCACAAACAATAACGAATAACAAAAACGCACTGGGACCAAAGACGCGGGCTCGGCGTGCCTGCCACACACCCTTCGCCCCAAGAGATAAAACACGCAAACCTTAATAAGGGAGTAACGGTTAGACGTCTCCTTCACTAGTGGTACTACACATGCTCGAAAGCACATCGATCAAAAAAAATTATGACATCGAAGGTTTACGCGCCATAGCCATAATTTTCACACTGATACTCCACATCAGCACACCACTTACTTTTCCTTCTGAGCTAAGTAATTTCATTGGCCCTTACTTCGATCTTTCCGTGGGAGTTGACCTTTTTTTTGTCGTATCAGGCTTTGTAATTGCTAAGTCTTTTGCTCATTCTTTGGCGTCGTCAAATGCTTCAACATTTAAAATAGTATCGACATTCTGGTTAAAGCGAGCGTTCCGGTTACTCCCTACCGCCTGGCTAGGGCTCGCACTTCTTGGCAGCTACTACGCATTGAGCCACGTGTTTCTATCCAGCCCACATGACGTTGGCATAATGCCGTTTTATGCTTCTCTTTTAAATGTAACGAACCTATACATCGCCTACGTTATCAGCGAAGGAGCCCCACTGGCTTATTGTGCCATCAATGCTGAACCGATAAGGTTTTGTGATGGATTTTACATACACGGTCATTATTGGAGTTTATCTCTAGAGGAGCAATTTTACTTAGTATTCCCTTTAGTATTTATTTTATTAAATAGAAAAGTACTTGTATTATTTTTAATACTTGCGATAGCCATTCAATTTTCTTGGGGGCGTCCACTATTTTCATATGGATGGTTTTTCCGTACCGAGGGCCTGTGCTGGGGGATATTACTGGCTTTATTTACAACAACCCGTGCATATAATTCAGATTTTGTACGGTCCTGTTTATCCTCTCGACTAATATTCTTACCTGTAATTCTTCTTATTCTATTGCCACCGTGGTTGGGAGCTCATTACGCAAGCCTTACCGGCGGCTACTCACCCTACGGCATTGGTTTAATAGCGATATCATCTGCCCTGCTTGTCTGGATCGCTTCATATGATTCAGGCCATTTCTCTGGCAAAGGAATAATAGGAAAATTAATGCTGTATCTAGGGTCGAGGTCCTATTCTCTCTATGTATATCACTTCATTATATTTTTTATCGTTAGAGATACGTGGGACCTAACCTACGGAAAAGGTATCGACTTTACTGAGAACACGCCGGTAACAATTATAGCTCTAGTTACACTTTCTTTAATTTTAACATTCACCGCAAGCGAACTGTCGTACCGGTTTATAGAAACTCCACTTCGAACAATGGGGCGTAAGTTATCTTCTAGGGCCATTATTAAGCAAGCCGAGGCCAGAGCGGGGCTGTGTTGAGAAGCAAGAAATGAACAGCGTAAACGTCTATAAATGACACGACAGTAAGTATAAGGCGCGAATGTCGCGATGGTTGCACGCCGTAAGAAGTTTAAAGAGGGAATCGCCGCTTAAAGAATATCTACGCAGAAGAGCGACTGAAGGCCGCGATAGCACAACAGGCCCTGAAAATACCCCGAGTGCGCATAGAGACGGTGAAATCATCTAGCGCAAGCAGCCGTTACACCGATAGGACTGGACGTGTACCAAGCCTCTCGAGCCGTTGGTATTAGTCATACCATTATCGCTACCGACCGAAGCTTAGCGGTGAGACTGCTGATTGGTTAGCACATTTGACTCAGATTCAACTCAATTGGGGCTTTGACTGGAGTCATGAACGGGTCTACAGGTTTTACCGATAACTGGGTCAGTCTGCGTACAAAGCCAAAGAAACGGCAGGTTCACGATCAGCGCTTACTGGGAACTTGTGTTTAAAGCCACTACATCGCACTCAAATGCATCCAACTAGACAGCCATCCGCAGAATACTCGCCTTGAGCACCACAACCAAACTGTAATATATGACGGGCCATCTTAATACTTATCAACAGCATTGAGGAT
>Ga0105359_10003097_pt1 | contig 13692 bp, 11 predicted proteins | sample GOMGulsemesocosm_6_FD_83659 | JGI IMG/M metagenome (GOLD analysis project Ga0105359, IMG submission 83659) | Methane-oxidizing microbial communities from mesocosms in the Gulf of Mexico - GOM8C Gulf of Mexico | ecosystem: Environmental > Aquatic > Marine > Cold seeps | place: Gulf of Mexico... | reverse complement strand
GCTGTCTTCATTGATGACGGAGGGCGAGCGTATTCTGTGCAAAGCCATACTCTGCCATCAGCACGAGGGCAGGGCGAACCATTATCAGGCCGTTTAACCGTTCCTTCGGGCATCGGCTTTAAAGGCTTAGTGATGGGTCCAGATGAAGATCATTACCTAATGGCGACTGACGCCGGTTATGGTTTCATTACTCAGCTAAAAGATATTCAAACCAAAAACAAAGCCGGTAAGGCAATGTTGACGGTACCGACGAATGCGCAGGTTCTATCCCCTGCGAAAATCGACAGTATCGAAAAGTCTTGGATCGCTGCCATCAGTAACGAAGGCCGCATGCTGGTATTCCCAGCCGCCGATCTGCCAGTAATGGGTCGCGGTAAGGGTAACAAGATGATTAGCATACCAGGGCCGCGAGCAAGCAGCCGTGAAGAACTAATGATCTCGGCTGTTGCCTTTGGTGAAACCGATACCTTGCTAGTACATTCCGGTAAACGCCACACTAAGTTGAAGTTCTCTGACTTAGAGCACTACTTTGGTGAACGTGGCCGTCGTGGTAATAAACTACCGCGCGGATTCCAGAATGTGGACATGGTTGAGATTGTGCGTAAAGAGAAGTAGTTCTTTCGCTAACAAACCATAAGCAAATAGAAAGCCCAAGGAGTGAAAGTTCCTTGGGCTTTTTTGTGGCTACTCTTTCTCTGCTAAATCAATGAAATGCTCCTCTAGCATCATATATTCAGTCTTCGTTCTTTTTAATTCATCTTTCAGTTGTACTTGATTGTCGTTGCTGTCTAATAGATCTAGAAATTGAGTCTCTAAGAAATTCTTTTCTGTAAGAGCTCTTTCCAAAGCCTGTTCTATTTCTGAGATGTCATTGCTGATTGATGTCATATCGATATCAGTGTCGCTATCGGCAGAGGTTGCATTTTTAGACTCTTCTTCCAATATTAAGTAGCCCTGCATTAATTGCTCTAATTCACTATTTTGATTTTCTATTTTTTGCTTCTGTTGAGTGATCGTAACGGACATCTCATTCAGGATGCTGTTACTATTTTCTTGGTTCTCTATTTGATTGTTTGAATCTAGATTCTCAGAATCTAGTTTGCTGTCATGAGTATTGCTACTATTAGTATTGCTGGCGCTAAATTCGTTGGTATTTAGATTGTCCATTTCGGACTTGTCTCTTAGTAGCCTTAGTTTTATTAACTCTTGTTTTTGTATCAGTAGTTTTTCTTCAATAAAGGTTAATCTATTATTACCTTGTCTTATCTGTTTTCTTAATATGCTGACGGTATCTTCGTAGGCATTAGATTGTGCCTTGAGACTCGCGAGCTGTGCTTTAATATATCGTTCTTTCGTTTCATGATCTAAGCTATCGTTGTTTTCAATGACTTCAATTTCTGCCATAGCATCTTGCTGTTGCTGATTAATTGCTTGTAAATTGGCAATGCACTCTTGCTGTAATTTAAACTCTTCTATCGCTATGGGTGTATTGCCAGCATCTTTTTTATACTTAGAGAACATTTCTTTCAGCTGCTGAATTTTTCCTGCGATTAAGACCTCGTTAGAAGCTGTCTTTTTAATTCTATAATATATATACCCCCAGCTAATTATTAATAGCGCGAGCAGATTAATCATTATGAATATTAGTACTTGAATTTTAGACAAGGGATCTCTCATTTTCATGTTAGATATGACTCATAATGAGTATAGAACATTTTTTGTACTCGTTTGATTGTCCTGATGGGGAGTAAAGTCACATTATATTCACTTGGTATGGCGTATTAATTAAGCTGAGCTAATCTATAAGGAGGCAATACTTTCCTTTGAGGGTAGTGATGTGGCGGGACATAGGGTGAAGCAGAATGAAAATACTTATTGTGGATGACAGTAAGGCAATGCAACATATTGTGAAGCGTGGCTTAGAGAAGTTAGGTTATGCTGATTTGGAATTCGTCTTGGCTTCTAATGGTATTGATGCATTGAAGATAGCGCAAGAGTGGCAGCCCCAATTAATACTATCTGATTGGCACATGCCCGAAATGACGGGGTTAGAGCTGATGCGTGAGTTAGATAAAGCCATGCTGGATATTGATGTTGGCTTTGTCACCACGGAGTCATCTCCTAAGCGAATTAAAGAAGCGACAGATGCTGGAGCTCTCTTTGTCGTGAGTAAACCTTTTGATGCCGAGACCCTACATAGTGCTGTATTACCTGTCATACAAAGAAGAGGGGTTCAACATCCGCAACTCGATCTTGAAGTTGAAAACGAGGTTAAAAATGAAGTTAAAGGTGAAGTTAAAGATGAAGCTTCACAGGATGAAAGTGGTAAGCTAGATATCGTCATGCCTAAAACTGAATCTTTGCAAAAAGCATTGAAGTTATTAACAGTTAAAGAAATTTCGGTTTCAACTAAAGATATTGATGATCCTAAAACTAGCTGGCTGCCTTGTGTCATCGGATTGTTCGGTTTAGATAATGAAAAAAACATTAAAGTAGTTATTGTATTTGATATTTTGGCTTCGATGATTTTGGGGGCTGATTCAGGGGTAATATCCAAAAATAAGATTGATGTGGCCATTAAAGATAAGGTAATCCCGAAAGATATTATCTCTAATTGTGAACGGGCTTTAAGTATGGTCAGTTTAGTAATTAATCGTGAAATCGCTAGCCGAGAACTTACGATGATTAGCATGTCTACACTAACCGCTAATATAGATAAACTCGCAACTTTAGTGGGCCGAGCGGGTGTGAAACGAATAGATTATGATGTTTCGAATAAAGAGTATAAAAATGGACGTATTATTATTTTGTGTCCCTAGCTATTAAAAACATTATTCCTGTATGTAATAAAATATTGTACATATGTTTAGAAGATAAAAATGATAAAAATTGAGCACCAATCTGTTAATAATCGCTTTGTATTAACTAAAGATGAGAAGGAATGCATCTTAGAGTATAAGCTACTCGCTATTGCTGAAGATCAAACTACCGAAATTCAAAGAATTGACTTTAGCAGTACCTATGTTCCTTTTGCTTTGCGTGGACAGGGGTTAGCCGAGCAGCTGGTTGAAGTCGGCTTGGCTTGGGCAAAAGAGCAGGGCTTTCAAATAGAAGCCAGCTGTTGGTATGTTAAGAAATTTATATAGTTAATCTTACTTACAGTTAAGGATTTGTGAATAGCTACAGGCTGCTGGTCAATTTAATGGACTGGTTGCGCGTATTGGCCATGGTGGCGATACACTGTTGAATCAGCATTTAGCTTACTCGTTACATATCAAAATAATTCAACACTACCTTGCAGTTCTTGTTCATCATCCATATCCGTCGTACCACTTTCGATTGTTTCTGCAGCATTGGCATTGATTACAAGTTTGTTTTGTTGTTCGGCAATATAGGATAATAACCTTACTACACCACTTAGCGAGTCTTTCAATTCACTTGCAACATCCATACAATCTGATGTATCTAAAAATGTTTGATCGAGTCGGTTTGTAATACTTGCTTCTTGATCATCATCAAGCCCCATTCTGGGCAACATATTGTCGAAGTCGCTTATGGTTTTTCGCATTATTTCGTTGATTTTTTCTTGGCTATTATTTGACTGCTGGCTGATGTTGTCGAGAGTAATGCGAATAGCATTGGTACTTTTAGTTAGTGACTCCGCTTGTTTTATTATTTCTTTTTGGTTATCAAGAGCTAGAATTTTTTCATCAATAGAACCTAGAACAAAAGGGATAGTATCTTTTATTCTTCCATATCGCTCTGGATCTGATAATGGCATATTCTTAATTAATAAGGTGACATGGCGGAAATTACATGCTGTTCTACAGCCAAAGTCATAAAATCGACCTTGGTTTTTTATATGTAATAATAGGTCCTCCTCCAAAGGAGATATGATCTTGTCAGTACTTGATTTGTAAGTATCGCCCTGGGATGAACGTATGACTACTGAAGTATTCAAACCAAATTCGTTCATGGTATTAAACAGCTCATTAACTAAGTTATCAAACGACGAAATGCTGTAGATTTTCTCAACGAATCGTATCGCGACACCTATTTCTGCACTGCCTTTAATCGCATCTTTAGCAATTTTCTCAGCTGTTTTAACTTGATTGTTAAGCGTTTTTTTTGATTCAGTTTGTTTATATATATAATTTACTTTGGCATTAATGAGTTCTTTTTCACAAGGCTTTGTTAGGTAATCATCCCCACCTGATTCAAAGCTAATGAGTCTCTCACGAAGTGAGCTGCGCCCCGATATGAAAATGATGGGGATGTGCTGGGTAGCCGTATTTCGTTTGATATCCTCGCAGGTTTCAAATCCATTTTTTCCTGGCATTTCGACATCAAGTAAAATGATATCAGGCTGCCAGTGAGTTGCCTCATTTATTCCTGTTAGCCCATCACAAGCAGTTTTAACTTCGTAATTATCACAGATGGCGTTGCTTATAAACTTTTGAGCGGTAGTATCATCGTCAATAACTAATACTTTTGGATTGGGAAAAGACATTATTGGTTATTGTCCATGTCATTATATTTAATCTTTATTATTAGACTAGGCACCTAAGTTTATTAGTGAAAGTACTTAGATTTAATCGGTATAAAATGGTATTCGGATAGTTAATTAGTATCTAGGCATATAACAGAGAGCGAATTCTAAGGTTTGTTAGATCAGATATTCATCAAAGGTATAGAGCTATGGGGTAGTAAGCTAGGTATTAGCCAGTACTCTGAACAGATAGAAGTACGCTGCTGGTATGCTGAAAGTTTTATAATCCTTTACCGATTTTAAATTCTGATAAGCTACCAACAGCTTTACTTAAAAATCTCATTTAGAATTAATAAGCTACTGAAATACGTTGAGACATATATTCTTTTTTCTCTGCTTGATCAATTAAAGCCACGGCATAATCTTGAGAGGATATCTGACTCTTCCCATCATCATTGGTTAATAGCTGGTCGCCGCCAATTCGATATTGACCACTGCGTTCACCGGGGAATATCTCTGCGGCTGGGCTGACAAACAACCAATTCACCAGGCTCTTGGATTGACAGAAAACCTCTAACGCTTCGGCTTGAGCAAGGGCTTCATCTTTATATTCTGCCGGAAACTCAGGCACTGTTGCGAGTGCTACTCCCGGGGCAACTTCTAAACTGCCTGCACCGCCAACCCAAATTAAACGTTTACCCTCAGGTAACTCTGTTAATAAACGTTGGGCGCTCTTGGCGACCATTTCATGGTTGCCTTTTGCTCGGCCACCGATGGCGGCGATGACTAGGTCTGAATCCTTTAATGCTTGGGGCAGGGCTTGATCGCCCATCAAATCAAACCCATAGGCTTCTAATCCTTGTTGCTTTAATTCATCGACATCACGGCTAATGGCAACGACCTCATGTCCCCGATTTAGCGCTTCTGTCATTGCGCTTGAACCTAACCAGCCTGTTGCACCTAAGATTGCTATTTTCATCATCTTCACTCTCTGTTTGTTTAACCTAGAGCCAGTATGTTTGTTTTTAAAAAAGTGATAAATAGTCTAATATAATTCAATTTATTTCATATATTGAAACAATGGCGGGCGACATTTTATGGACAGGTTCAATGCGATGCGAACTTTTGTTGAAGTCGCCAATACGGGCAGCTTCAGCCAAGCGGCCGATCAGCTTGATCTTAGTCGGGTAAAAGTCACACGCCACGTGAAAGAGCTAGAAGACTGGCTGAATGTGCGCTTATTACATCGAACAACGCGCAGCGTTAGCCTGACGGCTCCAGGGCATGATTTATTACAGTATTGCGAGCGCATACTCGACCAAGTTGCGGGAGTTGAGCATCTAGCACGTAGCCATACCGAGGAGTTGGTGGGGGAGATTCGTATTGCAGCTCCCATTGGTCTTGGTCAAAACTTATTATTCGAGGCGATTGATGAGTTCACTGCCATGAATCCCAAAGTGGTTATGCAATTACAATTATCCGATGAGAATGCTCTGTTGGTCGAAGAACGTATCGATGTTGCTTTACGTTATACCCATCAGCCGGATGATAGCCTAATTGCTCGACGCTTAATGGCGATTGATAGTGCGGTTTGCTGTGCCCCTAAATATTTAAAGGAATATGGCGAGATTAACCAGCTTGAACAGCTAGCAGAGCATAATTGTTTACTGCACCTCGATCGTGATCACTGGAGCTTTATTGTGGCCGAGCAGACCCAAGCAATAAAAGTGAGTGGGAATATACGAGCTAATGATGTGGGTGTCTTAGTGAAAGCGGCGCTAGCGGGTAAAGGATTGGTGTATTTACCTTGCGATCTTGCGAACTCTTATTTACGCACAGGCCAGCTGGTTCAGGTCTTAGCCGACTATTCATTACCAAGCATGTCTTTATGGGCTGTGTATCTATCACGCAGCTACCAACGACCTGTGGTCCGTAGTTTTATCGATTTTCTTGCGCAGCAGTGGATGCAGGATATTCATTTAAAGTCGGCGAATGCTTGATCTAGCTTGCTATATAAAATCGCAGAAAAGCACTAGAATAGCGACATTGGGTTTTCAGATTTTTAGGCTGGTATATGCAAGACGAATTTTATATTGAAGATATGGCAATGTGGGATAGCAAACTGTTCATCAGTCACTACCCAGGCCATGAAGCGGGCGCGGCTGAATTAAAAGAAGTCTTGTATAAAATCAAGAATCAGCAAGCTAGCCAGATTGATAGTGAGGTGGCCGTTTTCGCTAAGCATGCTTTATTTGAAAGCGAATTGAACCTCTTAACACTGCCTGAAGAACCATTACAGAAATTACGTGCTCACGTAGAAGACTTAATCGGTACCATTGCCCATGCAGTGAACGAACCATTTTGGCCAGAAGGTGCCCAGGCGGATGTGGATGTGGTGGAATCTTGGTATCACATTACTGAAAACGGTGGCTATCACGATACGCACTCCCATCCTAATTGTTCTTGGTGTGGTATTTATTACTTGCAAGAAGGTGAGAGCAGCATTGATGATCGTAATGGTGTGAATCGATTTTATGATCCACGCCATGGCGCTGATCATTATCAAGATGCAGGTACTGCGTATTTATCGGCGGATGGCTTTATGGATTTTTCGCCGCTGGCTGGGCAGATTATTATTTTTCCGTCTTATTTAAAACATGCCGCTATGCCGTATTTTGGCGATAGCGACCGTATTGTTTTAGCTTTTAACTGTCAGGTGAATGCAAAGGCTTAACGTTTACAGGTGATTAAAGACCGATAGAAAATCCAGCGACGATTCTATCGGTTTTATTAAATTGGCCAAAAAAGTCTTCTGTTTTTCCATAAAAGTAATCTGCGCCTAAATAAATATCTATATTCGATTGCCAGTTATAAGTCACCTTAGGACGCAGTACTCCATCTCCATGATTAACTCCGTGTATGTGCTGCCAGCGTGTCGTTAGGGTTTCATTCAAAAACTTTGTTTCCCATAGCAGGGTTAATCTATCTTCATCGCGATCAGCAATGGCTTGCTGTAATTTATCCTCATTAAGTAATAGGGTCTGTCGATACCACTGCATCGAAATGAAGTGGTCTGATAGCCCTTGAAAATCTAACCCTATCACTGAACTTAATAAGTCACCTTTAACAATACTGGGGATAACGACATTGATTCCTTTTAAGGTATTTTCACTACGCTGATAACGGTCAGTTTCATAAGCTATTTCAGTACGAAGTGAAATGTCACCTAATACAGTGCTTGCACTGCCGCCAATCAAATGACTCGCTTCATATTGAAAATCAATAATCAATTGATCGTTATTGATTGTACTGCTCACAACTGGGCTATCTATGTAGTGATGTAAGTAATTCAAGGTAATATCCCAAGAGCTATCTTGTAGACTAATGAAATCACTGTAACGTAAACCGGTATCTCCAGACTTTGCATTTTTTTCTTTATGGCTAACGAGTTCAGAAATCCCCAATGCTGATAAACTTTCCGCTGTTATGTTTGGTACTATCATGGGGCTAGTAAATTGATATGTTGAATTGCTTCCTGCTAGCGTATGAGTACTAGTATCGGGAATAAGTAGCAACTGTAATATGCCACTATCGGATGTGTTGATTTGAGCGTTTACCATCCATAACGGAATTCGAGAATCGTCAAAATCATCGAGAATAAATTCACGAAAGTCTTGTGGGTTAATCACGTCTAATAACTTTAAACCATCGGCTTCACCCCATACTACTTGCTGCTTTCCTATGCGCCAGAAACTATTCTCACCATAGCTTTGCCAATACATTTCTCTGACTCTAAGAGTATTACCAGACTCATCTTCTAATTCATCTTGAGAATCAAAACGCCCTCTAGCAATAGCCATAATATCGCCGCTGAAAATACCCGCATCGATGGCCTCGCTGTATTCAAGGTCTAGCTGCCATTCGTTTTGTTGCCATTGATTTTTCTTTGAATGAGATGAGTGAGAAGTTGAATGAGCGCTTGAATGGGTGGCGTAAGCAGTTTGTTGCTTCAATATGGCACTGAAGTTTTCAGCATAACGATCAAAAAAACTCATGCCCTCCTCAGCCAAACTGGCTGAGGAGGTAAGAATGGTGAGTAGGATTAAGGATGATGATAAGGCGATTGATTTCATTTTGGCACACCTCGAGTCAATGCTTGGCGGCTAAATAAATTGTCTTTTACTGGCTTTTTATAATCCACTTCAGAGAAAGTAAACTCGGTTTTATGGCCACTTTTATGGTTGAGTATGGTGAGTTGGTGGCGGGTCCAATAACCATCAACCTGGCGAATATCACCGACATATAAGTCTTTCAAGGGATTTAAGTTCACATCCCAAAATTGGCCTTTTATTATGATCCAATTATCCTGATCAACCCAAGCAAGACTACGACCATAGCCGAGCTCTTTCGCCGCGTCATCGTTTTTAGGCTTACCTTCCAATAACAAGTATTCTTTGTCAGCCAAGCCATAGCGTGTGCGTTCTTCTGTGCTGATTGCTTCGCGACCTAAACTGGTAAAACTAAAATCCGCTAAACTTAGTTTTCCTTCTAATTTAATATCTTCGTACGTGGCATCAGTTCCTAAGAAATAATCTCCTCTATCCGAAGCTGAAATACGACGGGCTTTACGTAACGCAGGAAGATATAGCCATTGGTCGTCGTCTTTTTCTAGCTCAGGATAATCGTAGGTTAAGAAACCAGTATTTTTTATGTTACGTGGAGAGCGATAAAATAGAACGGTACGCTTTTCTTCACCGAAATATTTACGATATGAAATTGTTTTACGTTCGCGTATCTTGCCACGTCTATCGGTGAGTTTCGTATCCATGAAATTCACTCTATGATCGCCATCATCTATGGCGTTAATTTGTTCTGCGACCCAGTTGCCATTAGGGAGTTCAATATCACCCGCAGTGCTCTCGTTACTGGTCAATAATGTAGCGGTTGCGACTAAGGTTAACGCTAGAACTGTCAGAGTGGGGAGGCTGTTAGTCACAAGTATACCTGCTGCATTATTCGACGATTTTTCTCCGGTAATAAAGTTGGGTTTAAATAATAAAATCATAGCTGGCAAAAGCACCATGGAGAATAAGAAACTCGTCACCACCGCAATGGCAACGATAGAGCCAAAATTATTGAGTGGTACAACCTTACTTGAGATCAATACTCCAAAGCCTAGTGCAATGGCGAGTAAGTTAAAAAATAATGCTCGCCCTGTGGTTGGATAAAAACGTTGTAAAGCGGCGCTGATACTCTGTTCTTGTAAATAAAAACTGCGAATTCTATCGATGGTATGAATAGCAAAGTCGACCCCTAAGCCAATGGCAACCGCAGCAAACATAGTTGTGCCGATACCTAAAGGAATTTGGAAAAAGACCATGGCGGAGTAGACCAATAAAATACTGGTTGCTACGGGAATAAGTGCGTACATACCAGCAATCGGAGAGCGGAATAAAAGAGAAGATACTAGCCAGACTAAAAATAAAGCGATGCCCATGCCGCTAAAGTGACTGAAGCCTAAATCTTTAATCCAGTGATAATTTAGGTTAACTCGGCCGGTAATAGTCGCGGTAACGGATGCATCATTAAATTGATGAGCAACATAGTTTTCAAGTTGTTCGACCAGCTCTTTAGTTTGGCTGAAGGCACCTTTATTAAGCATTACGCGGATGTTGGCATATTGATAATCGTAATCGACTTCCTCTTCAAAATCGTCAGGGCTAGAGGATGTTGAATAGAGCAAGAAGTACTGTGCAATTAAGTCGTTTTCTGCTGGGATTGTATAAAATTTATCATCCCCCTCATTTAATGCACGATTCATTTGCTTGAGGTAGTCGACAATGGATATAGAACCTTGCACTGGTGATAGGCTCTCTGCGTAAACTTGCAAGCTTTCAATTTTAGTCAGTACTTCAGTTGAAAATAATCCTTCTACACTAGGGGTTTCAATAACGATGTCTAGATAGTTTGTGCCATCGAAGCGGCTATTAATTGCATGATCGGCTTTATATAAAGCTTCATCGGGATGGAAAACATTGATTCTATCTTCGTCGACAATAACCTGAGTCGTCGCTAATATGCCGAGTGAAATTACTAGGATACTGATCGTCACCACGGTTTTTGTATAGTTCTGACTTATGTGACCTAGCGCCATCATCAGCTTAGCAAAGCTGTCTTGTTCATGACTGCGAATCTTTGTGGCGAGCTTAGGGTGTACCTCTGTTTTTAATAAGCTCATTACGGCGGGCAGCATAGTAAGAGAATATAGCCAAGCCGCACTGACACCGATTGCGGTAAATAATCCAAAGGCTTTAAACGGAGGCATATAGGCAGATGCGTATAAGCCTAGAAATCCTGCGGCTGTGGTCAATGTCGTTAGCGTAATGGGGCGCCACATTTCAGTTAATGCATATACCACTGACTCTTTTGCATCTTCTTGCGGGTGGAAGCTCCTACGTTCAAAGTATTCGCTATAAATGTGAATGCTATCGGCGACAGCAATACCAATTAAAATAACCGGTAGGGCATTAGTAATAACATAAAAAGGAATACCAAATGCCGCCATAGAGCCTAGGGTTAAAACGGCCGAGGCGAGAATAATCAGGTTGGCCATTAAGGTGGTAGAGATACGTAAAAATGCGATAAAGATAATAATCGTGATGATCAAGCCTGCGAGTGGATTTAAACGCTTGGCATCGGCATCAATATAGCTGCCCATATAACCGGCGACGGCACCTTCACCTGCAATGTGTATTTCTAATTCGTCTGTTAGATCTAAGGATTCAACCATGCTGAGAATTTCGAGGTAGGTGTGTTCGACGAGAGCATCGTCGAGAATTTCAGCGACGATTAAGCTCGCGCTCTCATCACGGGCAACTAAGCTGCCTTGATACAGAGGGAATTGGCGAATGGCATTGCGTACTGCATCCGCCTGGGATTGCTCTGTGATGGCCCTGTCATAGAAGGGTTCGACCTCTAAGCCGTCGTAACTGCCAACAATATTATTCTCGCTGTATAAACTGGTAATGCCATCAGGATCGACATTATCGAGTTTAGCGATGGATTCCGTGATCTGGGCAATGGTATTTAAACCTTGGATCGTAAAGATGGATTCTTTAGCGACTACGGCAATCACCATGGGATCACTTAGACCAAATAATTGCTTCACCTTGTCTCGATAAACCAGTGCCGGATTATCCGCGGCTAAAAAGGCATCGGCTCGGGTATCTTTAGTGAGTTGGGGCAAAAAACTCGCCATGGTAAAGATGAGCAAAAAACCAGCGGCTATGATGCGCTTAGGGTGATCAACAATCCAGCGGAAGAAATTCTGTGCGTTCATGATTTATCCTCTTTATTTATTAACTTATTATGCGTATGCATGTATTTAACTGTGCTTAGGTTAATAATGCATATGCATGTATTTGCTTAAAATGAATCCTATTTCCAGTATTAAATGAAAATTAGGTGCGTTTCATATCAGTAATTTTACGGCTTAACTCGATCAGTTGAATGGCGCTTTCATCACCTAAGCGAGTTTTCAATTCGGCTTGAGCTTTCGACCATTCTTTTTTCGCTTGCTGGTATATCTTTTTACCTGCTGTGGTTAGGCTTAACGCCTTCTCACGACGGTTAGAACCTTCTTTTACCTCGATATAGCCATCGCGAATCAAGGGCTTTAACGCTCGTGATACGGTTGCCTGCTCCATGACCAAGTGATCTTGGATTTGGCGCGCGGTGGTTGTCTTTGACAGAGCGATCACACGCAATACAGCGTACTGAGTCGAGCGTAGACCTACGCTCGACAGATAGTCAGTATAAAACTGACTAATGACACGGTCTGCGCTGCGCAGAGAATGGGCTAGGCATACTTCAAAAGAATCGTTCATTTTTTAACTATACATGCGTATGCATTCTTGTGCAATGTTAAATTAATCAGTACTCAGGTAAAAGTTCTCACCTGTTTTTTCTTTCGTGGTTATAGCTTTGGCCATGTTAATTAGGCCCTGTGGGTGAATATTCGACAGCAACGTATAGTGAATGCCATTAAATGCAAAACTTAGATCTGAGAATGAAGGAAACTGAGATAGGTTTGCAGGAGTATCACTGAGTATGAGTGGTACCCCCTGCATGAGTTGGACATTTTCTTCCGCTGGCCGAGTAAGTGCGATCATGAAAAAAGCATCATTATAAAAATAAGCGGCCGCGGTTTTTGCATTTTTCTGTTGGTAAAATTGGCGTTGGGCAAAGCCCCATACGTCCTCTTTATCTTCAGGCCAGTGAATAGCAGGACTTATTTGGTTGTCGGCTTGTTTGTCGCTAAGACTCGCGCGATTAAAGTCCCAGTATGCGATATCTGTTATTTTCGGAACCTTTAAAGAAGGCAGGTTAATCATTTCTTGATTAAAGGAAATCGTTTTATGAGTAAAGGTAGAGGTTACCCCAGAGCTAAACGAAAAGCTTGCCTGCATAAATATCGAATGATGATAATCAACAAAGGTCTCAGTTTTTTTGATTTCGGCTTTGCCGTCTTTGGCAATGAAATCCAAACCCACAGATAAGCGTTCTGCAATGTTAATGGATGGTGTAAATATCTGGTCATAATGTTCTTTATTGAACCAATAGATGCTTTTAACCTGCTCAAGCTTACTTTCTTCTGTTGGCGATTTTAAACCAATAATTTTTAATGCTTGCTGGCTATTGGGGTTGTGCATCAGGATTTTATGGTTATCGAAACCCACTTCGATACCTGCTAATTCACTCGGTTGTGAAATGGCTAAGTGAAAATTATTGGGTTGTTGGAAGAGTACTTCACTAGTAACTTTTGTTGCACTATTGGATTGTTTTTGTTCAATCGTCGCGCGGTAATTATCAATCTTGCCGAGATTAGCATGAGTTCGTGAAATCCAAAATGCATCAGAACCACCGGCATAACTAAAGTGTGATATGAATAGTGATGTGACCGAGAGAAATATGAAAATAGTCTTGGTGAGCGTCGTTAGAATATTCATATCACCTCCTTTTTTTTATTAAGTTAAAGTTCGCTTGAATTATGCGTCGATAAATTGGAAACGAGCAATCACTTCGCCACCAATTTCAACGGTTTCAGCAAACATGTCTGCTGGACGAATCCAGGTCGAGGGTGCCTCGTCGGCATAACGGGTTTCATATACCACAAACCATTCCTCTGTTTCAGAGTGGCGGGC
>Ga0105359_10003096_pt1 | contig 13698 bp, 12 predicted proteins | sample GOMGulsemesocosm_6_FD_83659 | JGI IMG/M metagenome (GOLD analysis project Ga0105359, IMG submission 83659) | Methane-oxidizing microbial communities from mesocosms in the Gulf of Mexico - GOM8C Gulf of Mexico | ecosystem: Environmental > Aquatic > Marine > Cold seeps | place: Gulf of Mexico... | reverse complement strand
CGATAATATAGACGGTGATGTAAGCGCTAATGTGGTTATCGCTGGTGATACCGTTGATACCTCAACAGAAGGTACTTATACCCTTACCTACAATGTTAGCGATGCTGCTGGCAATGTTGCAGAAGAAGTAAGCCGTGAAGTGGTTGTCTTGGCTGCAGATGCGCTTGACGAAACAGCGCCAGTTATTACCTTAACGGGTGGTGCTGTGGAATTACTTGTTGATGAGACTTATGTCGCGCCCGGCTTTAGTGCTAGGGATAATAAAGACGGTGATGTAAGTGATAATGTGGTTATCGCTGGTGATACCGTTGATACCTCAATAGCAGGTACTTACACCCTTACTTACAATGTTAGCGATGCTGCTGGCAATGCTGCTGTAGAAGTAAGCCGTGAAGTAGTTGTAAGCGGCCCCGTTGAAGTTGCTATAGCTGATGTAATTGGCTCTGTAACTGATGCTGCACTTAGAGCTTGTTTAGATACACGTATTCTTGCTGGAAACTATAATGCAGAAACTGATGAAACTACCGAGATTATTAACGTTTCTCAATTAAGAGACCTTGACTGTTCTGGTAGTAAGAATGGCAACTTCGGTAAAATACTAATCGATGCCAATGACCCTGGCATCACCAGCTTAGTTGGACTCGATAACTTTACTGCACTTACCAATGTCAAGTTTAGCTATAACCTAGAGTTAAGTGATATCAGTGAGCTAGCAGAGTTAGATTTACAAGTGTTAAAACTAGATTGGACCAAAGTGGATAATGCTGCACTTGAGATCATAGCTGAGCATACTAACCTACGCTCGCTTAACCTCAACGGTGCCTATCTTATTAAAGATGGTACTAGAGCATCAGAAGTGCTGGCAACGTTTGAAAAAATGGAAGAGCTATTTCTGTGGATTGTTGGCTCTGATCTCTATGCCTCTGACGGGAATGCTACAAAAATACCAGGACTGAAAGATGGCAAGATTGGCGATTTAAGTTTTGTAGGGAATATGCCCTCATTGACAATTTTTAACGCCGGTGGTCAATTATATAGCCAAGGTATTGAAGGCTTTAATAACACACCTTTGGTCAACAATATCAATTTGAATCAGATCAAATGGAAAGCCAACGTTGACTTAACACCATTGATGAATTTCGACAAAGCAGGACTGAAAGTGATGTTTTTACAAGGTGGAACAACCTTAGCTATTTGTGAGAAAATATTCGATGTTGTGCAACACTTTGCACCCGAAGGTGTCTTTGCACGTGAAAGAACTAGCTATGAAGGTGCTGACGCTAACGATATGTTATTGGCTCCCCCTGCTACTGACAAGTTCATTAGATTAGATAACGTATGTTTAAACACGCTTTAATCAGCAGTTTTTGTAACTAGGCTTAGCTAGCTCCTTTAGTTAAGCCTCTTAACAAACATATAGTTGTTACGTTCTTGCTCCTTATCGCTTGCTTTAATTAGTAAGAGTTAAGGAGCTTTTTAGTTCATGGCTCTTCAGATAAATAATTATCATTAAAAATTGCTATAACACCAGTACAATCAGAGCATCTTGCTAGCAAAACCGAACTAAAAAATAAAACAACCGATAAAAAGAGAATTTATGAAAGCGATGATAAAAATAATGATGAAATCAATAAGGAAACTCACGATGAAAAGTATTTTAATCTTATTATCATTGGTTAGTTTCACTGTAAGTTTAAGTGTATCCGCTGCCGATTTATCACCCGAAAAAAAGCCCAACGTAGTGATGGTTGTATTTGATGATCTGGGTTATGGTGATATCGAAGGTTTTGCCTTTAATCGGGGTAACGCTAATCCCCTAAACAATTCCCTAAATAATCCCCAACACCGCGCCAAAACCCCAAGGCTTAATAAATTGGCTCAGCAAGGGGTAAAAATGAGCCACTTCTTAGTAACAGCGCCCTACTGCGCACCTTCTCGCTCGTCAATATTTACCGGCCGTTATCCGTTTAGAACCGGTTTGGTTTACAATCCCGCACCAGATCAAGGCATTGACGGCGGCATGCCAAGTAGTGAAATCACCATAGCGGAAGTATTGAAGGAAAATGGCTATGACACTTACGGCATCGGTAAATGGCACCTAGGTCATAAACCTGGATTTTTACCGACGCAGCAGGGATTTGATCAATATTATGGCATTCTTTACTCTAACGATATGCGCCCAGTGCAGCTGGTCGAAAATAAATCCGTGGTTGAGTACCCAGTTGAACAGGCAACATTAACCGAAAAATACACAAAAAAGGCGATGGGCTATATCGAACAATCTGTCGCTGATGATAAGCCATTTTTTCTCTATCTCGGCCATGCCATGCCGCATAAGCCCCTCGCGGCCAGTCCTAAGTTTCATACCCCTGAGACCCCAAATGACATCTACCAAGATGTTATTCGTGAACTCGACTACAACGTTGGTATATTGCTCGATACGCTTGAAAAATTAAAAATCTCTGATAATACGCTGGTTATTGTCATGTCAGATAACGGCGCCACTTATGGTGGTGATAATGGTGGTTTACGTGGTAAAAAGGCGGTCAGTTTTGATGGTGGCTTACGAGTGCCATTCATTGCCCGTTACCCAGGTAAAATACCCGGTGGCATAACCAATAGTTCAATGGCTTCGTCAATCAACTTGATGCCTACCATAGCCAAAATAACCGGTTCTAAGCTGCCTACAGACCGTGAAATTGATGGCAAGGACATGTGGTCGCAACTGACTTCAGCACAAGCTGGTAGTACACATGACTATTTTATCAGTATGAAAAGTAAATTCATCAAAACAGTACATGCGGGTAAGTGGAAGTTACATGCCCGCCCGCCCACTTTTTTTGCACCGCCATCCGAAAAAGCATGGCAACATAGAGCCTTGAGAGACCCTGACGGAAAGACTATTTTAGCACCTATTCACCAACCTGGAGCAGAGGACTTTCCAGGCCTCAAAACTGGTGATCGAAGTGCAAATATGATGTTATTTAATGTTGAGCAAGATCCCGGCGAACAGCAAGATATAAGCCAGCGTTATCCGGAAGTAATGGCACAGTTGCAGCAGTATTATCAGCATATGTCAAAGCAGGTACCCGACAATATTAACATACCTAAAGCGACTCCCTATGAGTACCATAAAGGCGGACAAATCGATTACTGGAATATAAAGAAGTAATAATAACCTGATAAGCTGTTGATTACTTGACGAGAATTAACAGAGATCTTACTGCTTAGGCTCAAGGCAGCGAACTTGATGGCTGTAGGCGTGACTTCAGTCGCGCTTGATGCCTTAGTTTGATGCCTGAATTGATTGCGCGAATAAATTCCCGCCTACAAAGAAAAAATCCACGCAGGGTGTAATGCCGGTCACTTTATTAACTGATCGGCATTAGAGCTTACTGCTCTCTTTTTATTTAAGTAACTTACCAACCATCGGCGGATGAAAGCTTCCTTACTATACGCTGTATACTACGCTCAGATAAATCAAACTTAGCCGCTAATAAATTTGTTGATATATTATCATCCTTCAGTGTTTTAATGGTCTTGCACCAATCAGCCCTAACTTCAGCATATTTCTCGGCAGGTGCACCCCATCCACCCGTATCAAAGAAGCAAGCAGTACCCTGCCATTTTTGCTTAAATGCATCAAGACCTCCATCAACCTTATCAAGCATTTCTTGGCTTATATTGCTATAAGAAGCAGTTTGATGCTGGACTGGTTTTGCTCGTTCGGCTTGCAGTAATTCAAATTTATTTGCTTCGTTATAAGCCATAGCGCTAATCAAATCTTCACTTGCAATCTGTTTTCCATACTGAGTAAAGTATTCATCAGCCATTACCGCAGAGGCTGGCTCACTCGTGATACCAAGGATTAGTTGAGCTAGGTCTTTAACTTTAGGTGTTACGTTAGTCATTTCTCTATTCATAATGCACTCCATAATTAGTATTAGCTTGTTTGAACTACTAAAGATGATAAACGACACGGTGTCGCCTCACTGTTAAAGTTTGTATGCCGTGAGTAGTGAATTGTAATCGACAAGTTATAACTTAAGAATTATTTTTAATGCTTTGTTAGTTCCAAATTGCACTAGACACTAAAAAGCCATCACAAAGGACGGCTTGGTGTTTTTAAACAAGTATCAAACAACTAATAGAGTATAATGGCACTAATACTAATAACGATTATTCTCGCAGGATTGAAACATACTTTCAGTGTTTGAATCTGCTTCTTTAGAGGTAATTACATCAGCAACTTGATTGCTCAAAATATTGATAATGTCGTTAGCTACATTCATTTTCTTGTTAGCTTTATGTTCTTTTATTCTAACAAAATTTATAGTAGCTATTGCTGTCGGGCCGCCATCAATCGCTGATACTCTCCCGGAAGTCCTGCTTTTACTTGTGTAACACCATTTGCCAAGTCGAGTTTTATTTCTTGTAAAGGCATCATACCCGTTATTTATCGCCAGATTTGCAGCATGTAATAGCAGCATGTTTTGTGCTCTTATCGGAGCACTACCACTATCTAAGCGTACAGATAAAACATATTGACTATCAGAAATTCGTTGTTCAGTGACTCCTAACTTATACTTTCCAGCTAATGCTCCTTTTTCATAATCCACCGATTGAGCAACGTGATAAGGTGTTGGCTGATAAGCACATGCTGACATTAAGGTGACACTCATCAATAATGCTATTTTCTTTAGTTCCATTAAACCTTTCCTATTTCTTTTGTATTCATCGCACTAGCTGGCATAAAATAATTAAAGGCAGTGCTGATAGCAGTCCTAATGAAGCAAATACACTTGTTATTTTAAATTTCATATTTTATTTGTATCTAAGTGTTTAAAAAACTGGAAATCTCAAGTCATAAATCACGAATTACGATGTTGCGCCAGCTGACACTCATCGGATGCAGGTTATCTTTGACACTATGCACCTGAAAGCCAATATGTCCCTTCGGGTGGGTTTTATAGATCTCAACATCACTCAGATCAGCGACCGGTTTGCCGTTGACATAAGTCTGGATGCGAGTTCCCTTGGCAACGACACGGAAATGGTTCCACTGACCATTATTAAAATGAGCATGCTGCTTAAGGGCTTTATCCTTTGATTTGGGTTCAGGAGATAACCAACCGCGACCGGTTGCCTCACCAAAGATATATCCCGCCTGGCCAGGTCCTGCTTCAATCTCAACCTGAGGACCAAAAAAACGACCGGCTCGCAGTCGTCCTTCTGCCTCGGCTTCAGTTCGAAAACGGGAGCGGATCTGCACACCGGAGTTTAGCTTATCCGCCACCTTGACCTCGAATTTCAATTCAAAATCAGCATACTGAGCCTTGGTCACTAGAAAGGTATTAGGACTGGGGAATGCTGTTTTACCCGTAATGGTGCCATTTTTAACATAGTAGGTAGCCTTACCGCCTTTAATGTCGAACGCGTTCAAATCTTTGCCATTAAATAGAGGCTGCCAATCATAGCCTGTTGGGTTGCCCTTAGTGCTGGTTTGGCAAGCCATCAGGCAACAAAGCATGGTAGCAGTAGTCAGTACTTTTATTGTCCTCATATTATTTTTCCTTATTTGAACTGCATGAAACAGCCTATAAGTTACCCTTTTTAATTTGTTTATCAGCATAATCTACCGCCCGCGCAGTCATCGCCATAAAAGTCAGCGATGGATTGACACAAGACTGGGAGTTGTATGCCGCGCCGTCTGTGACAAACAGGTTTGCCACTTCATGGCTTTGGTTCCATTTGTTTAAATAGGAAGTTGCTGGATCATTGCCCATAGGTGCCCCACCCATTTCGTGGATCGCATTACCGGGTATGACATCATTTTTTCTTTCATTTTTTTCAACTTTATCCATACCAGCGCCAAGAAGAATACGCTCGCCAACAGCAGCCATGGCTTTCAGCATTTTTTTACAGTTGTCGGTAGGTGATACTGAAGTTACTAAAAGCGCCATGCCAAAGTTGTCTTTTTTGGTTTTATGCAGATAAACATGATTATCAAATACTGGGATCATCTCACCAAAACCGCCGATTTTCATATACCAAGTATCGCTATAGTCTCTGCCACCTTCTTTATAGGCCTTTCCTATGCCCTTGCGGGGCAGTCTTTGTCGGCCATTACTGCCCTGATAACCAAAACCTCGTACATAATCGGTATCTTTTGAATCTTCTTCGGTTAGATTGGTTGAGCGGGGTAAATACATACTGCCAATCGCCCGGCCAACATAATAGGCGTCTTTAACGCCTCCTATTTTATAACCTTTGGCACCAGCTCCGCCGAAATGATCCATTATATAATGCCCTAGTAGACCGCTTTTATTGCCAATGCCATTCGGCCAGTGCTCAGAGGTACTATTTTTAAGTATTTGTAACGTGGCTAAGGTTGAGGCACACATAAATACTACGCGGGCACTGACCGTTGTTTGCTCAAGTGTCTGCGTATTAACGTAACGCACACCTGTGGCTTTACCGCTGTCGTGGTCATAAATAACTTCGAGCACATAAGCGTCTGATTGTAAGGTCATATTGCCGGTTTTTTCAGCAGCCGCCAATGAACCAGCCACTGAATTATAAAAACCCGACCATGAACAACCGCGATTACATTGACTACGGCGCATACACATGCCACGCCCTAGTTCCACCTGTTCCTGCGTCGGCGCTGTTATGTGAGCGACACGGCCTTGAGTTAAACGCGCCATGGGCAAGCCTGGCACGGCACCATTTTTCAATAAGTTTTCGCGGACCATGCGCTCTATTGCATTCAAACCCATCGGCGGTTGAAATTTACTGTTGGGTAATTGCGGAATATCTTCATCCATGCCAGCAATACCAATAAAAGGTTCTACATAATCATACCAAGGTTCAATATCTACATAATCTATCGGCCATGGCACACCGTTACCATCTTTGGCATTGGCTTTAAAATCCCACTGGTTCCAGCGATAGGAATGGCGTGCCCAGAGCAGAGACTTACCACCTACCTTGGCACTTCTAAACCACCTAAACGGTTTTTCCTGCTCGTAAGGGTAATCAATATCATCGATAAAATGATGCTTAGTAGAAGGCTTGCAGCCGCCCTTTTTTGACTGAAGTGGCTGACGTACCTTCATATGATGGCTTTTTTTGTCACGAAACGGTAATTGCCAAGGCGCTAAGCCTTCTGTGTCATACTTACCGTGTTCTATAGACTTACCACGGTCGAGTACCAACACTTTATAACCTTTTTTAGTAAATTCCATGGCGGCGTGACCACCTGACATGCCAGAGCCAACAACAATCACGTCATAATCATATTTTTGTGTTTTTGTCATTATTATGCCCTTATACCCAACCATTATGTTCTAGATACTCTTGGCGTGTTACTTCACGCAGTGGACCTGGTAATGGGTTATATGCCCCAACTTCAGTCATGCCTTCTTTTGAGGTGAAAAATCCGGTGGTTACCCACTTTTTGAGTGCTCGATAAAATTCATAGGTTATCTTACCGCCTTTTGAATAGGCTTTTTTGTCAAGCTGAGCAATAAATGCTTGTTGCTCAGCTGGACCAAGCTCAAGAAAGCCGCCGGCTTCATTGTCGATTTGATCAAGGTCGCTAAAAAATTTCTTTTGCGCTTGTCCTGTCATAAATTCAGCAACCATATAATCAATATAACCATGCACATCGGCAGCGATAGCGCCGGCAGTATCTGTTTGCGGGATTATTATTTCGCCTATCAACTTGACCATTTGCAGTTGCTTGGCAGATAAGATTTTAGCGCGTGCCCCACTTTGAAAGGCAACAGCTGCTTCAATGGCTACGGCATGATTAGCAACAAAGGCTGTGCCCATAATGGCCGTAAGGCCGGCAACAAACTTGCGTCTGGAAACTGAGATATTTTCTTCTGTCATAATTTATTATCTTTGTTCAGTGTGCTACTACTTATGTTTATGGTCGAGTTCCATCAACTCAATATTGCGAAAGTCAATATCATGACTTTCTGCCTGTAACGCGATATAACCTTTTGTAATTTCCAGTGCGTCACCTTCAATAGATTTAGTAGCCGCGTTCTTCTTATCCTTGTTAGCATAAACAGGCTTGGTTAATTCAAACACTTGCTCGCCATTAACATAATGACGAATAACATCATCACCACGTACTTCAACTTCAAAGTGCACCCATTGATCGCCGTAATAGGTCTTTGATGTAGAATTAATGCAATGTTTTTTCACGCGTTTTCCATCAATATTCACATCAGTGCCTGGGGTACAGATATTGCCCGTGGGGCGTTTTTTGCCCTTGGTCATGCCACCGAGCAATTGGCTTTCAATAGAAATAGGGAATTTCTGATTTAAGGTCATGGTTTCTGGAGGCTGCGAATGTACCATCACACCACTATTACGCTTTGGCCCCACTTTTACTTTTCTCTCACGAAAACGATAATCAAAGCGTAAGCGATAATGGCTAAGCTCCTGATGATAATAGATATGCCCAAAATCTTTATCGAAGCTTTTGTAATTATCATAAGATACACGAAGCAAGCCATTTTCAACTCGGAAAGTCGATTTAGGATCTTCACCCAAAGGATAACCCTTTAGTTTTGCTGTCCAACCGGCTAAATCTTTGCCATTGAAAATAGATTGCCATTTATGATTTACTTCTTTGGCAACTGAGCTTGATAGTGTAATTAATAGGCTAACTACTCCTATAATTATTACGCTATAAAATGGTAAAAACTTCTTCATCTGTTCATCTTCCTATTAGGTTCATTACTTAATGTTTTCCTACGCCTTTAAGTTTTATACAAACCAACTTCTTCACAAAGCTCATGCCATCGCTTTATCGTTCTTGTTAAATAATCTTCAGGTTCTTTAAGCCTGAAATTAATAAAACCAACAGGTCCTTTATACTCAGAGTCTTTTATTAAACGCATAAAAGGTCTTAGGTCATACTCACTGTCATCCAGTGACAAAATGGTGGAATCATTCATTGTACCAACACTGCTTCTATCTAATTCGATGAGAGAGCCCGAAATAACCACGGTGGAAATACGCCCTTTAGCTTTTTCAAAAGTCTGTGTTAAAGCGACAACACCACCTTTATCAGACATCTGTTCGTGGCTCAGATTAATTGCCACACCTAAAGAGGGGTGATCAATTTTTTCAACTAACACCAAGGCATCTTCTGTGGTTGGAAAATAGGTATTATAATGTGGATAAAGAATGACTTTGACCCCTTTAGATACCGCATAATCTAAAATACCGCGGATAAAGCTTTCAACCTTTTTATCGGTAATCGTACCGTCGGGCTTGTCGTCTCGTACCCAAACCCATAAGGTGCCACTTTTCCCTTCCATGCGATCAATCGCCGCCCTATGGTCTGCATCCGAAAATCCAAACTGGCTAAATCTATGTGCCATCATTGCTGATACAACATTAAAACTATCGCCTTTTTTATCACTCCACTGATAATATTCACTCAAACGATTGCGCTCATCCTCGCTTCTTGCCCCTGCTCCTATGCCGGCATAACCCAAACGTTGTAACATGTCGACCGCTGGAGCAACCTCCATATGTTCTATGCCGCCAAAATAATAGGTATACAAGGCGCGCGGCTCTTTTGGGCTGTTCGTTGTGGTTGCAAAAGTCGCACAAGCGCCAACAAATAAGCACAGTAATATCGGCACTATTACATTTTTTAAACTTTTTAAAGTAATAGACATTATTGTTATTCCATCACACTGTTTACTATGGCATCCAATAAATATTGGGTTCGTTCAGATTTAGTCATTTGCTCTTCATGAAGTTCCATCGAATTAGTCAGGTTTGCAAAATATTCCACCATCAGTGTGGTCTGAGCCTTGCTAGAAGGGGTTTTAATAAATTCAAATTCTTTCGGTGTCGCCATTTGTTTTCTTAAGGTATACCCGACCTGGTGTGAGTCATCATCAAAGGCAAAACCTTTTGACCAATCTAAAACAAAATCGTCCATCTTGATAAGCCCCTCAGTGCCTAAAATATCAAGGTCCATAATGCATACCCCTGCATTGTAACCAATGTTCCAGGTTGACGTGGCGCCCCCCTCAAAGGTAATTAACCCTGCAGCACGATAAATGGCGTTTGTTTGTGTATCTCTTTGCACAAAGGTCTTAACGTCCTTAATTATTTTTGCGCTTGGTAGGTACTCCACTATTGCTCTGACCGAGTACCACGCCATATCACCGAGTGCTCCGGTAGGCTCTAACTGGGTATTATAACGAATATTGCTTCTGTCCAAAAAAGGAAAGAAAAAAGAGGAAACGATAGCCTGTGCATCACCAATTTGTGAGGTAATATTATCTTGAATACACTGTGTTCTTGGATGATGAACAAAATGCGTGGCATCCATAAAGGCAACATTATTCAAACGTGCAGCCTCCGTCATGCGCTTTACTGAATCGTAGCTGGTAAAAGGTTTGTCTACTAAAATATGTTTACCATGCTTAGCGGCTTCAAGCGCAATCTCTTCTTTAGCAATGGTGGGTACACCAATATACACGGCATCAATATCTTGCCATTTCATCATTTCTTGCCAGCTTGAAAATACTTTTTCAATATTATGTGTTTGGGAGAATTCCTTGGCATTCTCCGGACTACGGCTGGATATAGCAGCAATAACGGCATTATCTGCATCAACAATCGCTTTGGCCAGCACGTTGGCGATCATGCCCGTGCCAACAATTCCAATTCTTACTTTATTATTCATTTTCTTGTGAACCTTATTATTTATCTTAAGCAGAAGGGGTTAATTTGTTCTTCTACTTAATTTATTGTTTGTTTTTCTAAGTTGATTATTTCTCTAACTTGATAAACAGCACTTGATCCGTACCGTGTTGTGGAAACGCCAGGGTATTTAATTCAGCGGAAAAATCAGGATCGGTAGGATGACTAAGACCTGTTATTAAATCGACCACGGTTTTCTTTTTTGGGTCTACTTTTAATAACTTTCCTGCCGCCCAATCGGTGATGTAATAATATTTTCCTGCTTTGGTAATGCCTTCTAAATTACCTACTTCTTTTATTAAGGTCGTTATTTTCTTAGTCTTCAAATCGATACTACTGAGGTTGCCTAACTTTGAAGTATCAAATGATCCCGGCTTAGTTAACACACCCCATGAGGCAACAATCAACTTATCGTTATCCATGTACAAACCATCAGGCGCTTCTAGCTTTTCAGTCTCTAACCAAACTTCAGCTACTCGGGTAGATGCGGGTAATTTATAAATTTTATTGCCAAAAAAATCAGAAATATATAAATCACCGTTTGATGCCATAGCGATATCATTGATAAACTCACCGCCCGGTAAAGGATAAAAGTTTGTTATTTTGCGCTTGGCGATATCTATTTCATGTACACCTTCGCGGTCACAAACATATAAATATTTATCGGTAATAGTCATACCCGATGGTGCATGCATGCCTTCTTCGAGGCCAAGCCAAAAAGGATGGATGATATTGCCTTTTTCATCGGTTTGCGTGATCCAGCCATAACTATCTTTCGCTAAAGAAATACCGCCGCCTAAATTTGAAACAAACCAGGTTTTAGAAGGGGCATGCCAAACCGCCTGATCTGGTGCATCATAGGCTTTCTCTGGTTTAGCAGCTTGAACTTGGGTTGATGAATAAGCAAATAGACAAATTAAAATAATAAATAAATGTTTCATAATAACCTTTTTTAATTAATAACCTTTTGAATTAATGAGCTTTTTAATCACTCGGACATCACACTCTGATAATGCATCGAGTTATTTTCAACCCCGCCATTTCAATCCTACCAATAAAGCACCAGACAATTATTTTATCGCTGCTAAGGCTTCAAATTTGCACGACGAGAGTTGACCACAATTAATTTTACCCATAGAATGTTATGGATTACATTTGTACTTTACCTGATTAACACCTTATATTGCAATCGCCTACCGTTATTATTTAAATTAATATTTACTGTCGGCGAATTATGGAGAAAAAAATGACCAGAATTATTCTATTTATTTTATTAATAAACAGCTTTGCCGTGCTGGCAGCCAATGACGACAAAGTGCTTTTTGTTTTAACAAGCAACTCACAGCTTGGTGATACCGGTAAAACAACGGGATTCTACCTCTCTGAGCTAACCCATCCCTACTATGTCATTAAAGACGCGGGTTATGACATTGATATAGTAAGTATAAAAGGCGGAATGGCCCCGATAGACCCTAACAGTATCAATGAAGGTGATAAAGACAATCAGCGGTTTCTAAACGATGCCACTTTGATGAGAAAAGTCATTACCACCAAGAAAATTTCAGACGCTAATTACCAAGACTATCAGGCCATCGTTTTTGCTGGTGGTCACGGTACCATGTGGGATTTTCCCAACAATAAACACGTCAAATCGTTGATAAAAAATATCTATGAAAACAATGGTATTGTCGCCTCTGTCTGTCACGGACCCTCCGCACTGGTCGATGTGAAGCTTTCCAATGGTAAATACATTGTTGATGGTAAGAAAATCGCTGTCTTCACCAATATAGAAGAAAGAATAGCAGGACTAACTAACACAGTGCCCTTCCTACTACAATCGACCCTCATTGAACAAGGGGGTATTGATGAAAGTGGCATGATCCCTTGGACTGAACATGCTGTTGCTGATCAAAGACTTATCACAGGACAAAACCCTCAATCAGCCCACAAACTTGGAAAACTTATTGTCAAAGAACTAAAGAAGCTAAATTAAAGAAGTTCATAAAACATGCAACAAATCAATAAAATAACTAATTATTATTTTATTGATTTAATGCCATTTCTATAAAATGTTAAATTCCAAGAATATATATTTTAAACATATTTATTAAATGCTTTAGAGGAAAGATGAAAAAAATCTCAGCTAAAAAACTCAAAGTGTTTATATTTTTGTTGCTTTTATTTAGTAAAGAGTCAGCCTCTACTCAATGTGTTGGTTTGGTAACTGCTGGTGTAGGTAAGTTCTGGGATGATGTCATTGCCGGAGCAGAAAAAGCTTCACAAGAGTTAAATATCGCCCTTTACGCCAGAGGCCCTGTAGACGAATCAAATATGCTAGCACAACGGCATATTCTCCAGCATGTAGTGAACACGGCAAAGTGCCGCGGCTTGGTGCTTGCACCAATGAGCAAAGCACTGCTGCCACAACTGGAACTATTCAGCCAAAAAGGCATACCCACTGTATATATTGATAGAGATATAGGCGGCTCAAGGGTAAGTGTGATCCGTTCTAACAATGCTTATGCTGGCACATTAGCAGCCCAAGCGATGTTAAAAGCATTAAACGGTAAAGGCAATATTGCAATTATTGGTCTTAAAAAAAGTGTTATTACCACAGGCATTAGAGAAGCTGCATTTATTACAGAAGTGACTAAAAGTGGATTCAATATTAACGTAAACTACTTCCTTGGAACAACCATTGGAACTGCCAGAGCAAAAGCCTTTATTCTCTTAGAAAATGAAGAAAATATAGATGCTATATTTACCTCTAGTTATGTGAGCACAGTTAGCGTTATTAAGGCGTTACAGAAACTAAAAAAATCCAAAAATATCGTTCACATAGGATTTGATGCTGATAAATTATTTGTTAACGCATTAAGAAAAAACACTCTGCATGGCATCGTCATTCAAGATCCCTTTCAAATGGGCTATAAAGCAATCCATACCGTGTAT
>Ga0105359_10003089_pt1 | contig 13709 bp, 10 predicted proteins | sample GOMGulsemesocosm_6_FD_83659 | JGI IMG/M metagenome (GOLD analysis project Ga0105359, IMG submission 83659) | Methane-oxidizing microbial communities from mesocosms in the Gulf of Mexico - GOM8C Gulf of Mexico | ecosystem: Environmental > Aquatic > Marine > Cold seeps | place: Gulf of Mexico... | reverse complement strand
TAAGGTAGTACTCTTCTGAGATGTTGTATTGTCGGGAGTTAGGTAATTAAGTAAATTGATATTTATCTGGTTAGCTTGGTTTAAGCCGCCATTTGAAATAGTCCAAATACTCATTCCCCAGAATAATAGCAATAAATAAAACCAACCCGTTTGATAAATGGGCAGAATACGTTGAATCATGTGTCGTTATAACCTTTGCTATTTTTATTATTATTATATTGCTGTTGTTATACCAACTTAATTGATTTGGTATTAACCTCTATTATTACCCTAATGCGCTAGCTATATCAAATTTAAGGCAATAAATTAGTACTAAGTTGGCTTTGTTTGTAAGTGCTCACCTCGAGGCTAAAAACATACCAGTCAAAAGGAATAAACGTGGCTAACTCTCTATAGCTTTTTCATCGTGCACTTTTTTCAATGTTTGCTCAAGGGTTTGAAAACTAAATTGCATCGCTTGAAATAGCTCATCGACTTTAGTGTCATCAGGTGTTGGTATTTTAACATAGTTATTAAAGTTTTTGGTGTGTTCTAGAAGTTGCTGGGCATTCAAGTTTGCCGCCATTCCTTGTATTTTGTGGCTAATATCGTGCTGAAGTTTATTATCTTGTTGGCTAATGCTTAAGGCTAAGGCACTTAGCTGTTTAGGTGTTTCATCTAAAAACAAGGCAATGAGTTTATATTGAATTTCTTGATTATCATTTAAGCGCTTACTAAACTCTTCTCTTTGCCAGATAGCAGGTTGTTCTTCATGCTCTTCTTCTGAATAGTGTTCACTGTTAGTTTTTGACTTTTCTAAAGGTTTATTGTCTTGCTCCTGTTTAGCAAAATAAGTTGATGGTGAACTATCTCTTTCGCATTTATTTTGTTGTTCGAATATACTCTTTGTGTATAAAGAAAGCTTTTCTTTAAGTTTTACCGGCTCAATAGGTTTGCTTAAGTAATCTGTCATACCAGCAGAAAGGCACTTTTCTCTGTCACCTTTCATAGCGTTTGCTGTCATGGCTATAATAGTGATCGATTGATTTTCTTTTCCTGCCAGTCCTTGACGAATCGCTTCGGTTGCTTGGTAACCATCCATTTCAGGCATTTGACAATCCATTAAAATAATATCGTATGCTGATCTCTCCTTGGCTATGTTACCTTTAGCTTCTTTGAGTAGAGTTAATGCTTCTAATCCGTTAAGCGCAACATCTGGTATTATGTCAAACTCTGCTAAAATATGGCGAGCAACTTCTTGGTTTATGCGGTTGTCTTCTACTAATAACACTTTACATTGGCTTAAACCCATAGTTGTATTCATTTCCTTAGTTGGTTTTATTTCTTGTAAATAGTGATGAGTAATAAGCGGCATTCCATCTGTAAGCCCCTGACTTTCTGACAAGCATAAACTTAAGGTTTTAAATAAGTCTTTTGTTATTGCTGGTTTTGGAAAATAGGCCGCAAAGCCTAAATCTTTAAAGTAACTTGCATCACCACGAGCGGCCATTGATGTCATCATTACTAGCTTTAAGTCTTGAAAATCATGATTGTTTTTTACCTGCTTAGCTAATGCTGCACCATCTACTTGCGGCATATGCATATCAAAGAAGGCTATTTTTATATTAGCTTGTTCTAAGTTTAGCAAATTATTCTCGAGCAAAGTTAAAGCAGAAGTGCCACCATCGGCTTCATATACTATTGCGCCCCAATGCTCCAGCTGATCTCTTAAAACTAATCGATTGGTCGCATTGTCATCTACTACTAACATTGGTACGTTACTGATATCGACTGTTGGTAGTACAAGGGTGGCTTGCTCGCTCTTCTCTAGAGCTAGTGTAAATGAGAACTCAGATCCTCTTCCAACTTCACTGCTCACAGTTATATCACCACTCATCAATTGACATAGCTGTTTACATATAGCTAGCCCCAAGCCCGTACCACCGTATTTCCTTGTTGTTGAAGCATCAACTTGGGTAAAAGATTGAAATAGCTCTGAGGTTTTATCTGAAGGTATTCCAATACCGGTATCGCTAACACTACAATGTAAAGTGAGTTTATCGCTCTCTGAGCCATTATCTCCTAGCTCTTCAACTAGCTTCGCAGAGATAATGATTTCACCTTGCTCGGTAAACTTAATAGCATTCCCCGTTAAATTGTTAAGGATTTGCCTAATTCGGCCTGGGTCACCTTTAACATGACTTTGCTGTATCTCTCTATTATCTAGTATGATCTCAATATTTTTTTCTTGGCTTTTTAAAGCAAGAGATTCAGAAAACTCACCAAATAATTTTCTTAAATCAAAGTCTATAATTTCCAAATCTAGCTTACCTGCCTCTATTTTAGAGAAATCTAAAATATCGTTAATCAGACTAAGTAGTGCTTCAGCACTTGAGTTAGCTAGCTCAACTCTATGCATTTGCTCCTCACTTAAATCGTTACGAAGCAGTAACCCCAGCATACCTAATATGCCATTCATGGGAGTACGTATTTCATGACTCATACTGGCAAGAAACTCTGCTTTATGACGAGCAGTATCCTCAGCGAGTTCTTTGGCGGCAATATGTTCTTGTTCGACTTCTATTCGTTCTGTAATGTCTATGTTAACCCCCGTCATTTGCATGGCATTACCTTTGTTATCTAACTTTATTCGAGCCATTGCTTTGATATACTTCACAATTCCTTCAGGAGTTGTGATTCTAAATTCATGATCGAAATTAGTTTTTTCCTCAATGGCATCGGTTATAGCTTGGTTTGCTAAGTCTATATCTTCAGGGTGAACAGCCTTTTGCCAATAAGCAATATTGCCAGTAAAGTCTTGTGCTTGGGTTGCATAAATTTTATGCATCCACCTATCCCAAGTGAGCTTGTCATTGAGAATGTCATATTGCCAAATACCTATGCCTGCCGCATCTGTTGCTAAGTTGACTCTTTCATTGACCTCTATTAACGCACTTTGATACTTATCTTGTTCTACTTCTAATAATTCTTCTTTAGATATGTCACGAATAATGCCGGTAAAAATGGTGCCTTGCTCAGTGGTGACTTTTGATATAGATAAATGAATCGGGAATATTTCACCTGATTTTCTCTGTGCTTTAAGCTTTCTTCCGATACCTACTATATGTGCTAAACCTGTTTTGTTAAATTCATGCAGGTAACCATCATGTTTATTACTGTCTATTGCAGGCATCAGAATATTAACATTTTGACCAATGGTCTCTTTATCGCAATAACCAAACATTTTTTGAGCTGCTTGGTTAAAAGAAATAATGGTCCCTTTTTCATTAATAGTAATAAAGCCCTCGGCTGCACTGGAGAAAATAGCATTTATTTGTTTAGAGCTCTGTTCAGCATTCATTGCTGAGTGTGCTTGCTCCGTCAGCGCAAATTGCATTTGAGTGAATAAGTTACTAAAACTTCGGGCAAGTACGCCTATTTCGGTATTACTTTCTATAGGTAAGTTTCTTAACTGGCGCGACTTTTCATAACTTTCTAAGCTTTGCGTTATTTGCTGTAAGGGGGTCGCAATACGCTTTGCTGCAAGAGTTGCTATCGCTAAGGCAACCAAAGCTAATGCACTACCAAGTAGTAGACTACGTGACCTATAAGCAGATAAGGTTTGCTCTATTTCGGTAGTCTCCTTAAGCACTAACAAATTGAGTTGGTGACTTGTATCAAATTGCTTTAATGCTATTTGTTGATAGTGGCCAAGAAATTTGTGCTGATCAATCTCAATACTAGCTAGCTTTTGTTTTTTTAAATTATGTGTGATTGCGGGGCGTAGCGAAGGGAATTCATCTTGGATTAAATGGCGCTGATTTAAATCAAAACCAAAGGTTTTACTTTTGTTCGGGTGTGAAACAAAGTCGCCCGCTTCATTGGCTAAATAAAAGGATAGCTGATTTAGCTCTTTTGTTTTTAGTTGTGCGATAAAGTCGCCAAAATTTAAATTGATAATGATAAGGCCAAAGACATCTCCTGAGCTTGGGTCGTATATTGGTGTAGCAACCCTTAATACTGGCTTGTGAGGCTGTTCTATCTTGCCGTAGTTTTTAGCCAATTCAATTTTTGAAAAGAAGACTTGGCCGGGATCTTTATCTATGGTTGATTTATAATAGGGTCGGTTTGATTTCTGTTGTAAACGAGAAGAGGGGATCACTATCGTTTGTTTATCAAAACGTACGTTAATTAACTCTTGGCCATTATTGGCTATACCAATATAACGAATTTGATAGTAAAACTTTTTATTTATCAAGAACTCACTGAATATTTGCTCAATACGCTTCTGCCATAATTGATAGTCTTTGGCATCTTTTCTAGCTATAGCTTTAAGCATACCTTGTATGGGAGGAGTTCGACTTAAAAACAATATGTCAGAGTGCGCCTGACTATAAAATTGTTCGATAATGGGCTCTACTAAATTACTTTCAACGGCAAGTTCATTACTTGTTTGTTGGGTTAATAGTCGTTCAGTCTCAAAATAAAATAGAAAGCTCACTAATGTAGAAACACTTAAAACTAATACAAAGGCTGCAATGGGTATCTGCATGCTAATTGAATGGCGGGCATGACCAACTTTTAATAACTTACTTTTCAAGGGATACTCAGTTTTTGTTCCTTCTCTTTTGCCCTGTAGTAAGTGTAAGTGTTCATTCTGTTTGCTTTTATTGATTGATGTCGCTTTTAAATCAAAAAGTAACCCTAGAAAAGCGCAACCGTAAGCAATAATTTTCAAGCTATGGGCAATATTAAAGTGGTTATCAAATAGGGCTGTCGAGCCAAAGGCCATGTGGATTTGTGTAGTGACCTCAGGAATAACACTGAGTAATAAACCATATTTAGCTAATGAGGGGGATTGTTTATATAGATTGATAAATAAACTACCAGCAAAAATAAAAAGCCCTAATGGTAATACATCATATGGGCGAGTTATTAAGGCTTGTTTGAACATGGTTTGTGGCAAACTGGTACTATTAGCGGCAATATGAACCGAAGCATAGGCAAGCGAAATAAAGCAAATGCCGATAAAGAGTAATATTTGACTTTCATTTATATACTTTATTTTACTGGGGATATTCTCTTGTCTGTTAAGTGTTTCGTATTGGCGTTTTCTCGCATAAATGATAAAGCATATTAGCGTACCAAGAATCATAATTGTGGCATTAAATATACGTGAAAAAGCCCAAGTAAATGGAATGAAATCAGTGTTTGCTGCCTGGGCTGAAATAATTCTCGTAGCGGCAAGAGTATGAAAAGCATCAACAGAGCCGGCACAAAAAATAGCAACACCCATAATAGGGATCGCTATGTCTTTATGAATTTGATAATGCACCAGTGCTAAAATGAAAGTAAGTAAAGCTAGAACAACAGCAGACCACTCTAATAGTGTATGTTGAAGCGCGCCAGAAAGAGCACTAAACAGGTGATTTGCTTCTATCGGCTCACTAGTATTAAGTGGTGTAATACTTGAAGCAAAGTTAATACCGAGAAAATTTAATAGAGTCGGCAGAAGACAAAGGCTAATGACTAGTGCTAGAAAAATTTTTTTTGGGTTATTTAAAAAAGGGGAGTTGACTGGTGAGTTTAGTAAATATTCATTCGCAGATTGTTCGGAATTATTAGCTCCATTTGCCGACATAAGTATCTTTCCATAAAATAGTGGCGATTTAAGTATTTTTTAGATTTTTAAGGGAGGAATCAAACTAAAAATACATTAAAAGCTAATAAAGGGGGATACTTATAAGTTAGCACAGTCGCTTGTATTCGCCATTATTTTACGGCTGTATTTGTACAAGCTACTCTAGCGGGATTTGTTTATATTTTTAGTGATGCATTTTTAGCTACTTGTTTAGCTAGTTTTTTTTCTTTTCTACGGCGCTTAAAAAAAGCAGATAGCAGTTTGCTACACTCGTCTTCCATTACACCAGTGCTTATTTCTATTTGATGGTTTAACTGTGAATTGTTAGCTAAGTTAAAGGCACTACCAGCAGCACCAGTTTTCAAATCATGGCTAGCAAAAACTAAGCGTTGAATTCGGCTATGTACTAACAAACCTGCACACATAGGGCAGGGCTCAAGTGTTACATATAAGGTACAATCAAGCAGACGATAATTATTGAGGTACTTTCCTGCTTCTCTAATAGCATTCATTTCAGCATGGCTTGAAGGATCATTTTGCATAATTGACTGATTAAAGCCCTCACCAATAATCTTCCCTTGGTACACTACTACTGCACCAACAGGAATTTCATCATGCTGTTCTGCTTGTTGCGCTAGTTCATAAGCTCTTTTCATAAAAACTAAATCAAGCTGGGCTTGTGCTTCACTGACTTCTGCAGATTTTAAGCTTAGCGAACAATACTCTGTCATAAAAAGAGCTCCAGTAAGTCGTTAAGGTATCGTTGTCCAGTTTTAGTAACATGCCAATATTCATCATTACCTATTACTTCATCCGCCATCAAGTTCTTTTTCTTTGCCTGATTAAGCTGGGCTAATACGGTATCTATACTCAAGCCTGTACTTGCTTGAAAATGTTTAACACTAAAGGCGGTGTGCAACCTTAATTGGTTCATCATAAACTCAAAGGCACGTTCACTTTCATCCACTTCATTTACTTGGTCAATATAGTCACGCTTATCAGCTAGATAACCTTTAGGGTGTTTGACTTTTACCGTACGAAATATTTTCTGTGAGTTACTATCAGTGATTTTTCCGTGCGCACCACAACCTATGCCGAGGTAATCACCATATTGCCAGTAGTTCATGTTGTGTTGACATTGATAGCCGACTTTAGCATAGCCTGATATCTCATATTGTTGGTAACCAGCTTCATTAAGCAGCTTTACTCCCTCATCTTGAATTTGCCACAAAACATCATCCACAGGTAATTTGGGAGGTTTAGAATGGAAAATGGTATTGGGCTCAATAGTCAATTGATACCAAGAAATATGGGTAGGATTAAGACTGATTGCTGTCTTTAAATCATCAAGGGCATTATCTAATGATTGATTTGGTAGCCCATGCATAAGGTCTAGGTTAAAACTACTAACACCACATTGAGTGGCAAGTTTAGCAGCTGCTTTTGCTTGATTGCTATCGTGTATTCTGCCTAATTTTATTAACTTATCAGAGGCAAAGCTTTGTACACCAATAGATAGACGAGTAACACCAGCATCGAAAAATCCGATAAATTTATCTGCTTCAACAGTGCCTGGGTTTGCTTCAAGTGTTACTTCCATATCCTTAGCATGTTCAAATCGTGCCAGTACTTGTGCCAGTAAGTTCTTGATGGACTTCGCAGAAAATAAACTTGGCGTGCCACCACCAATAAAAATAGACTGTAATGGACGCTTACTTAGTTTAAAACGAGTGATATCGGCATCTAAATCAGCAATGAGTGCTGTGACATACTCCTGCTCGGGAATCGCGTTTTTAACTGCATGAGAGTTGAAGTCACAATAAGGACATTTTTCCACACACCATGGAATATGAATATATAAAGAGAGCGGTTGGTTTTCTAACATGAATATTGGGCTCGTGGAGTATTTATGAAGCAGCTAAAGTGAGCTTTGCAACTAACTTAGCTAATGCTTGACCGCGATGGCTAAGTCTATTCTTTATGTCACGTTCTAATTGCGCGGAAGACATTTTTAAATCATTTTGCCAAAAAATTGGATCATAACCAAAACCTTGCTCCCCTTGTTTTTCTCTGCTGATACTGCCTTGCCATACACCATGACAAATTAGTGGTGTAGGATCATTTTCATGTTTCATATACACTAAAACGCAGTGAAAGCGAGCTGTTCGTTGTTCATCAGCGATATTGGCTAACGCGGCAAGCAACTTGTTGGTATTATCATCATCGCTTGGTTCACCTTCGGTTATATCAGCAGCGTAGCGAGCTGAATAAACGCCGGGTGCACCATTTAATGCATCAACTTCTAGACCTGAGTCATCCGCAATTGCAGGTAAGCCTGTAATTTTTGTGGCATGACGTGCTTTGATAATGGCGTTTTCTACAAAGGTAGTGCCTGTTTCAGCAACTTCAGGTACATCAAATTCACTTTGTGGCACAATCTCGATATTTTGCTCACTTAATAAGTGTGCTAATTCTTTAACTTTACCTTGGTTTCCTGTGGCTAATACTACTTTTGACATGGCTAAGACCTATGGTTAATACCCGTAGTTAAATCTGGGGAGATGGATGACGCTCTATTGCTGTTATTCTACCTTAGCATGGATATTTTGGCTAAAATTAACGATAAAAAAAGAGCCTTAAAGCTCTTTTCTAGGGGGGGCCGTATGAAGTCGAGCTAACTAAAGCTAATCAACGTAAAATTTTTGTGAAAATTTCAATTGCTGCTTTTCTTTACCATCATTAATCATGATATCAAAATGAATAGTCTCTTCATTGCTGTACTTAACCTGAGCTAAGTAATAAATAGCATTGCCTTCCTTAACTTCTTTAAACGATAAGTCTTTAAATTGGCCTAGATTATTTTTGGCTTTACCCGTAATACTAACTGTTTTAGCGGGAGTGCCTTTTCCAGTGTTATCTAATACTGAAATATTGATTAAACCATTATACCTGCTGCGGGTAATACCATAGATTTTAGCAATTTCAGGTGTGAAAAAAGTAGAGCCAATCGCCATGTAATGCACATTCATTGAGCCTAGTTTTTTCATGTTTTCAGCACTAACACTCGTTATCACAAACAAGCTAAGGCTAAGTGCGATAAATAGTTTGATGATTGAAGTTTTCATTTTATTCTCCAAAAGTACAGAAGATTTGCCATTGTTCTATATTATAATTTTATTATAGAACAGTGGCAAAAAAAGGTCAGTTAAGACATAAAATATATGCTTTTTTTGTATTACAACGCGCCCCAATACGGCAAAGAGTTTGAGAGCAATATATTAATGACGTTCATTGCTAAAAAAGCGACTAACATGGATAAATCTAAGCCACCCATATTGGGGATGATTTTACGAATAGGGCTCAAGAAAGGTTCGGTTAATTGGCTAAATACCATTAAAGTGGCGTTATAACCTTGTACCACCCAGCTCATAATGGCCATGATGATCATAATAACAAACAATAAGAAACCTGCTTGCTTTAGCAGTACCAACAAGCCTATGTAGAAAGCTAAAACACCTAAGCTTTCACCCGATAGAGCCGCTAAAGTGACAAATTTTAATGTCGCGATAACATAGGCAACAAGTATTGTTGCTAAGTCTATACCGCCTAAACCAGGAATGATTCTGCGTAGCGGTACCACTAATGGGTTACTGACTTTGACTATGAATTGGCTTAACGGGTTGTAAAAGTCAGCTTTAACCCATTGTAGCCAGATGCGCATGATCAAAATCATTAATAAGGCATCGAAGGCGAATCTAAGCAAGTAAATAATTGCTTCCATTGGTTTTCCTCTACTTAATTTGTATTACGATAATTGAATATTTTAGCTTGGCAATATTGTTTTGTACTAGAGATAATTAGCTATTAGCCATTTCTTCTGCACGAGCAATAGCGGCATTCATGGCATTTTGTACTATTTCATTTATGCCATCTTCTTTAAATTGCTCTATTGCGGCATGGGTAGTACCACCCTTAGAGGTGACATTAGCACGTAAAGTACTAATATCATCACTATTATGTGCAACCATTTGTGTCGCACCTAATGCCACTTGTTGAACTAACATACGGCTTTCTTGTGCAGAAAACCCTAAGTGTTGAGCATGTTGCTCCATGGCTTCCATAAATAAGAAAAAATAAGCTGGAGCAGAGCCCGCAACGGCAATAATGTCATTAATTTTATCTTCACTACTTAGCCAAATTATTTTTCCTACCGCGGTCATTAGTTTTTCTGCAGCAGACTTTTGCACTTCGGTAACTTCACTGGAGGCAAATAAACCGCTCATACCTAGCCCAAGCTGTGCAGGAGTATTTGGCATCACACGAACAACAGGAGCGTGTTGAGTTGCTTGTTCATTTGTTAATGCAAATTGTATTTGATCAATGGTTGTTCCTGCAGCAACAGAAACAAAAAGCTTAGAAGAAATATCTATTGCTTGGCTTATTTGCTGGCAAACATCGGCAATAAAATGAGGTTTTACACAAAGAACAATAACATCAGCAAATTCAGTAGCTTTGATATTATCATCAGTTTGTTGCACGCCGAACTCTTCTGCTAATTTGAGCCTTTTGGCTTCTGAAGGATTGGCAACCATAATATCTTGAGGCGTAATACCTGAATTCACTAAGCCAATAGTGATTGAGCGTGCCATATTACCAGCACCAATAAAGGCAATTTTATTCATAAGACTTTTTCCTAAATTATTAATTACTATTTATACCAGCTCTTCCTGAAAATTCGTGTTTCAGGTGACTTGAATAAATTAAGTTTTGTTTACTCGGGCACCAAAAATGGCAGTGCCAATTCTCACCATAGTTGAACCGTTGGCCACAGCCATGTCTAAGTCATTAGACATGCCAAGAGAAAGGGTATCTATGCTAGGGTATTTATCTTTTAGCTGGTTAAATAACTGCTGCATTTGCTCGTAACAGGCAATTGGAGCATCTTTTTCTGGTACTGCCATTATTCCGCGTAAGGTGAGTTTATCACAGTTGTTAACAATCTCAGCGAGAGGGAAAATGTCCTTAATCCCAACACCTGATTTTGATTCTTCATTGCTAATATTCACTTGTAAACAAATGTTTAGCGGAGTATTGTTGCTATCATCATCCAAGAGGTGTTGATTTAGGCGTAGTGCTATTTTCTCTCTATCAACACTATGAACCCAAGAGAAATTGCTAGCGATGAGCTTAGTTTTGTTTGATTGAATTGGACCAATAAAGTGCCACTTTACTGCTGACAAATGTGATAATAAGGCTATTTTCTCTACCGACTCTTGTAAGTAATTTTCGCCAAAATCACGCTGCCCAGCTAAATAGGCTTGTTCGATGAGTTCGGCTGGCTTTGTTTTACTCACGGCGAGTAGTGAAACAGGCAGTGATGCTTGTGTTGCCGTTTTTGAGGAAATTAATCGACCACTTTGTTGGCAAGCTTGCTGAATTTGCGCTTTAATTTTATCAAGATTATCTTTTATGTTTATCATGAGAACTTAGAGTGACTATTTTAACTTATTTTATTTTCTGGTTAGTATAACCTATTAAATCATTACCTATTAAAGAATTACCTATTAAAAATTACCGATAAAAGATAAAACATTATTTTTTATCAATCTATTTATTACCGTATAAAAGAGGCTTTTATGGATATTACCGAACTACTTGCATTTAGTGTGCAACATGATGCATCAGATTTACATTTATCAACAGGCACACCACCTTCTATCCGTGTTGATGGCGATGTACGTAAACTTAATATCCCAGCTTTTGATGCTAAAGATGTAAATGCTTTAGTCTATGATATTATGAATGATCGCCAACGTAAGGAATATGAAGAAAATCTAGAAGTAGATTTCTCGTTTGAAGTGCCTAATTTAGCGCGTTTCAGGGTAAATGCTTTTAATCAAAATCGTGGCCCAGCAGCGGTGTTTCGTACTATCCCAAGTAAAATCCTTTCACTTGATGACTTAGGTTGTCCAGAAATATTCCGAGAAATATCAGATACCCCGCGTGGTTTAGTTTTAGTGACAGGCCCTACAGGCTCAGGTAAGTCAACGACACTGGCAGCTATGGTTGATTATATTAATAAAAATAAACATGACCACATTCTAACTATCGAAGATCCAATAGAATTTGTTCATGATAATCATAAGTGCTTGATAAACCAACGAGAAGTGCATCGTGATACCTTAAGTTTCTCTGCGGCATTACGCTCAGCATTACGTGAAGATCCTGATGTAATTCTTGTTGGTGAAATGCGTGATTTAGAGACCATTCGATTAGCTATGACGGCAGCAGAAACAGGCCATTTAGTCTTTGGTACTTTACATACAACCTCTGCACCAAAAACCATTGACCGTATTATTGATGTATTCCCAGGTGAAGAAAAATCAATGGTGCGCTCTATGTTGTCAGAGTCACTTAGGGCCGTTATTTCACAAACGTTAATTAAGAAAGTGGGCGGCGGACGAGTTGCGGCTCATGAAATAATGATCGGCGTACCGGCTATTCGTAACCTTATTCGAGAAGATAAAATTGCACAAATGTATTCTGCAATTCAAACAGGTATGCAACACGGCATGCAAACTATGGATCAATGTCTACAGAACCTTGTTAACCGAGGTATGATCACCAAGCAAGATGCGATGGAAAAAGCGGTTGATAAAAACCAGTTTTCAGGTTTTTAGAGTATAGCTAGCCTAAATGAAATAGAGGATATTAAATGAAGCTTCATGAATTATTAGAAAGAATGGTAAAACAAGACGCCTCTGATATGTTTGTTACGGCAAAGTTACCGGTAAGTGCGAAAATAAACGGTGAATTAAAGCCTATTGATGATGTGGTATTAAGCCCTGAGGAAGCATTAGGGTTAGTTTATGATGCTATGAATGCTAAACAAAAACAGCAGTTTGATAGTGAAAAAGAATGTAACTTTGCCATTGAAATTGATGATATTGGTCGTTTTCGTATCTCTGCTTTTTGGCAACGAGATATGGCTGGTATGGTTTGTCGACGTATAGTTACTGATATACCTGATGTTGATGATTTAGGTCTACCGCCAATTTTAAAAGATGTTGTTATGTCTAAACGTGGTTTAGTACTCTTTGTTGGTGGTACAGGTACCGGTAAGTCTACATCAATGGCATCACTAATTGGCTATCGTAACCGTAACTCAAGTGGTCATATTCTTACTATTGAAGATCCTGTTGAATTTGTTCATGAACACGGTAAAAGCATGATCACCCAACGTGAAGTTGGTTTAGATACTGAATCATTTGATGCGGCATTACAAAGCTCATTACGCCAAGCACCTGATGTTATTTTAATTGGTGAGATCCGTAATCAAGAGATTATGGAGCATGCCCTGAGCTTTGCGGAAACCGGTCATTTATGTATTGCTACTTTACATGCCAATAATGCTAACCAAGCTATTGATCGTATTATGCATTTAGTCCCGGCTGATCAACATGGTAAATTATTATTTGATTTAGCTTTGAATTTACGAGGAATCATAGCTCAGCAACTTGTGCCAACACAAGATGGTCACAGTCGTGTTGCGGCCATCGAAATATTGCTTAACTCTCCTTACATTAGTGAGCTCATCAAAAAAGGTGATATTGGCAGTATTAAAGAAGTGATGGAGAAATCAAATGAACTGGGTATGCAAACATTTGATCAGGCATTGTTTAACCATTACCAGAAAGGCATGATCACCTATGCAGATGCATTGCATCATGCTGATTCACCAAATGATTTACGTTTAATGATCAAATTGCGTAGTAATGAGCAAGGTGGCACTGGTGGTTTATCAGGGGTAACCCTAGATGGATTTGAACCGACTGATGACTAAGTGGAAAAGATAAAAACCATTAGCAACTATAGCTAAGTTAGAAAAACAAAAAGCCAAACTATTTCATTAGTTTGGCTTTTTTTGGGGCTGATTAATACCAAGTACATTAATTTATTGACCACTTAGCGAGAATTAAAAGGCTTAGAGGCAAGGCATTGATTGAAGAGGATGGTTATTCAGGAGAATAAGCTCCTGCATTCTCTAAGAAGCTACTTCCTTGTAGCGTCCTTGTCAAAATCAATAACG
>Ga0105359_10003088_pt1 | contig 13710 bp, 9 predicted proteins | sample GOMGulsemesocosm_6_FD_83659 | JGI IMG/M metagenome (GOLD analysis project Ga0105359, IMG submission 83659) | Methane-oxidizing microbial communities from mesocosms in the Gulf of Mexico - GOM8C Gulf of Mexico | ecosystem: Environmental > Aquatic > Marine > Cold seeps | place: Gulf of Mexico... | reverse complement strand
GACATGAATTTCAGTTTTGATACCACATCAGGTCAAGAAGGCTTGGCCTTTTTACAGGAACTTAAAGACAAAAACATTAAATTACCTACAGTGGTAATGACCGGTTGGGCAAGTATTGAAATGGCTGTAAAAACTATGCAATTAGGTGCCAACGACTTTATTGAAAAGCCATGGAAAAATGCACGTCTTGTTTCTATCGTAAAACAGCAACTGAATAGCGCTGAACTTAACCAAGAAAATGAGCGATTTAGCGCACTCAACCGTTCTGATAAAAATGAAAGTTTTGTTAAATCACCACAAATGCTCAACTTGTTAGATAAAGCCAAACGAGCAGCAATTAGCGGCGCAAATATTTTAATTACAGGTGAAAATGGTACTGGAAAAAGTTTACTAGCGCAGTATATTCATGACCATTCAACGCTTTGCGAAAACCGTTTTGTCAGTGTCAATATGGGGGCTATTCCTGAGTCACTATTTGAAAGTGAGTTATTTGGCCATAAAAAAGGTGCTTTTACTGACGCTAAAGAAAACCGTTTAGGGCGTTTTGATATCGCTTCAAATGGTACTCTTTTTTTAGATGAAATAGGCACCCTGCCCCATAATCTTCAAGCAAAAATACTAAGGGTATTGGAAACGGGTGAATATGAGGTGGTGGGCTCAAGCCAGACACAAAAAACCAATGCTCGCATCATCTCAGCTACCAATGCGGATCTTGAACAACTCATTGCTCAAGATAACTTTCGCCGTGATTTGTTATTTCGATTAAATACTATTGAGCTTAATATTCCTCCTCTTCGAGAACGCCCAGAAGACATACATGTTTTGGCGCAATATTTATTAAATAAACACAGTCAAAAATATCGCAGAGAGAACATCACTCTTACCACAGAAGCAAAAGCTGCGATATTAACTCATCCTTGGTTAGGTAATGTTAGAGAACTCAGTCACGCGATTGAAAGAGCTGTGATCATGTCAGACCATAATACTCTTGATGTGAAGTCGCTTGGTCTTGGTAATCATGGGCATACAAATAATAACAGCCATCCTTTAATAACTTTAGAGGAAAGTGAGAAACGCACTATCATTCGCGCCATTGAGCATTTTTCTGGAAATGTGATTGCCGCAGGTGAATATTTAGGTCTAAGCAAATCGGCTATTTACCGACGTTTAGAAAAACTTAATGTTGACCTTAAAAAATTGGAAGCTTAACCTTGGCTTTAAAAAATGGGATATTAAGCTTAGTGCAAAGACGAGAGAAGATGCATCGTAAACTATCACTTGAAACAAAGCTGATCATCCTTTTTGCGCTGTCGGCATTATTACTACTAATACCATGTTTGTATATTATTTTTGATTTGCAACTCGACTTACTTGAAGGCTCAACCTTACTACTATTTTTTCTCTTACCTGGTTATTTGTTGTTTTCAAGAAGTTATAAGTACATAACCGATGTATTAGAGCGTGTTGGCTTACAGCTAGACTCTATTGGTAATGAAGAATTTAATAGTTGGCACTTAGCTGGGTTTCATGGCGGTAGAATTGAAGCACTAAGACGTGATTTTTCACGACTAAGCAATAAACTCATTGCAAAACGATTTGAGTACATGCATAACGAATCGTTTTTATTTGAGTTTATTAAAGATCTTGAACTACCTATTTTAGTCTTAGACCACCATCAACAAATTTACTCTTCCAACAATACTTTTAATTCATTGCTTAAAACTTCAACCAGTGATTTAGTAGGTAAAAAAGTTTCACTATTAGGTATCGAGTTAATTGATAACTCATGGCAACAACAAGAGCAATCACCACTGCTTAAGCGCTATCAGATAGCCCAGCATATTTTAAAGAGAAGTGGCCGAAACTATCAATTGCTAGTGCTATTTTCCATTGAACAGCAACTACGTGAAAATGAAAAGCAAGTATGGCAACGTTTGATCCGTGTGCTTAATCATGAAGTTCGTAACTCACTCACCCCCATATATTCAATGACCCAATCACTGCAAGAAATGAAATTGGCGGGCGCTTTACCACCAGAACAACAACAAATTGAAAAAAACATTCTTAACGTTATTGAGAAACGTTCTCTGCAACTGCTTGATTTTGTAGAGAATTACAGTGCTTTTAATAAGTTATCTCCAGCAAAAATAGCGACGATTACCTCTTCTTCATTAAATTTACGCCTGCAGGCATTATTTCCGCCGCTGGCTATTATTCAACAAAATAACATTCAATTTGGTGCTGACATTGGTCAATTAGAACAAGCCTTAATCAACATAATTAAAAATGCCATAGAAGCAAATAATACAAACGCAGCAAATGAGCCAGTGACTATGACTTGGCAACAAAATCAGCACAATACTTATATTCAAATCACCGACTCCGGCTTTGGTATTGCTAACCCTGACAATTTATTTGTCCCTTTCTATTCCACTAAGGAAAAAGGAACCGGAATTGGTTTAATTCTAAGTCGTGAATTTGTGAGAAATCAAGGGGGTGAACTCACCCTTAAGAATAGAAAAGAAAGCCAAGGTGCTATAGCCGAGATTACGCTAGTTCACAACTAGTAGCCTACAAGTTAGCAGCAACATCACAATAACTATCGATAAAACAGCGTCAGTGATGCCATAGGAATTACCATGTACATTAAACATGTTTTTATAGGTTTTTTATTATTATCCCTTTCACTATCAACATATTCACAGCCAAATTCGACCAATAAACTTGATATCACACTAGCTGATAAACTCGATAATCAGTTAAAAATAAACAGTGAAAGATATGGCATTGCAGGACAATCGGTACGTATTCTAAAAAATAATAAAGTGATATATAGCGGTACACATGGTTTTGCTAACATCGAGCTTTCGATGCCAATCAGTAACGTTCACCGTTTTCCAAGTTATTCGGTAACTAAGCTATTTACCAGCGTATTGATGATGCAACTTATCGAACGTGCTGACGTCGATTTGACTCAGTCAATAACACATTATTTACCGAATTTGCCCAAACATTGGCAAAAAATAACCGTTGAACATGCCTTAAATCATACTTCTGGAATTCCTCGTTGTTTTTAGCATGTCATCGCAAACAATCAATTTTTACCAACAAAAAAAGCGGTATTTTTATCATTAAGTAAACAACCCGAACATTTTAAAATGGGAACTCAAAATAATTATAACAACACTAACTTTTTGGTCTTATCAGCGATATTGGAAAAAGTTACCGGTAAAACATACGGTGAGCTTGTAGGTAGTATTATCATTGAACCGCTGCATTTAACAAATACCGGTCATGCTAGCGCCAGAGCCGTTATTAAAAACATGGTATCGAGTTACACGGGATCAAATGGGCAACTGATTAAGAACAGAGAAATCGACTGGTCTACGTATTCATTTGCGCATTCTGCGCTATATTCAACACCAGCAGATCTAACTACATTTATGACGGCGTTAGTAACAGGCAAGTTTATTAACGTCTCAACATTAAAAAAATTATGGCAACCCATGCCATTAGTTAATGGCCTATTAGGGCGTTATGCTTTTGGCTTTGAATATAAAATAAAAGATGGTTATCAACAAGTTGGCCATGACGGTGGCAACCGAGTAAAACTTCGCCATTATTTTAATGATGATCAAGATGATAGCTACACCATTGCCTATATGACTAACGGAAATAGTCGTGGCGTTTGGACTGATATTCTGGCTGATAGCCTAATGGCAATTATAGATAAAGATCAGTTTAAACTGGCCAAGCTCGGCGAAAATTTTATTACCTTTACCCTAGATAATAACCATAGATTACTACGAGAATTTTATACTGAGCTAACGACGGTACTTAAAGGTGATACAAAAAAAATTGAGCGTTTCATTATCAATTATTCTTATGGCATCATGTATGGTGTTAGTGCAAAAAGCTCAATTGTTGCTTTTGAGTTATATGCGGAAAAATTTCCTAAGTCAGCAAATGCATGGGATAGTTTAGCCGATGTCTGGCTAGTATTAGGAAACAAAGAAAAAGCGATTAAATATTATAAAAAAACACTAGAAATAGACCCCAGTTCGAGTAACGCCAAACAACAATTAAAAAACATTAGCTCAAATAACTAATGTAAAAGTGCGGCTATGGTCTGATATGAGCCTGCTTATACATATCATCATCTAAAAAATGTAATTTTAAGGTATTGTTAATCGCCATATCAGAAATTTTCCTATCAAAATAATGTTTTAGAAAACGCCCATGAGGAGTATCATGGAAAACGAGAAACAAAGGTGAATTTTCAATCAGAACGATTTTAGGTAGTTTTTGTAATGATTTTGCTAACTTGTATCCGTATTCCAAAACAATATCTATTTTCCCATTTCTCATCAACTTCTGACATTGCGCTTCTGATGTTTGGATAATGTTTTCTCCAGATAAAAAGGAGACTTGCTTATATGAACTTGACCCTACTTCAGAGCAAATGATCAAACTCTCATCTTTATTTTTATACCTTTTGATCACTTCATTATTTTGACCAATGGCATACAAAGGATATTCATAATCAAGATGATACGATGAATAAATAACATCAACCAAATTATTTGTACGATATGCCCCAACCAAGACGTCCGCTTCACCTCTTTCAAATTCCTTAACGGCTCGTTCCCATATTGAGACATTCTTAATTACAGAGAGCTCAGAAGAAAAAATAATATCCATAAGTTGCCAATAAATACCACTACCATCAGCATTGGTATAATCAGCCCAATTCCCTGAAACAAGACTTACCTTATCACTCTCTTTAGTGGCCACTTTTATTTTGGGATCAATACCATATTTAATTTGGAGTTCTAACAATACTCCTTGTTGTTTAAGTGAGTTAAAAGCCATGAGTAAGGGCTGTTTTAGATGTTTGTATTTTGTCGAAAGATAATGATAATCAAATTGTGTATTTACCGTTTCAATAATAAAGTTGGCATTGATAGCCACTTGCTCATCTAACTCAAAATCCATCAGTAAAACAGAGTCAACTCTTCTTTTAAGCAGCATTTCATTAAGGTTATCTGTATTTGTAATAGGGAATTTATGTACTTTACTCTTTAATGAGTCTGCGTATTTTTCTGAAATCAAGCTGCCTTTAGAGTAAGTAATTGAACGAATATCTTCATTTAAACAATATCCACACCGCAACCTATCACTGACTTTAAGCAATTCAAATCTTAATATCGGAAAAGGGATCCGGGTCAGTGATGGAAATTTTTTTTCGATAATATCGGCTCTTGCCAGTGCAGCATCGAGTTTATTTGTCTGAACATATTCCAGCTCTTTAACTCCATCAACATCCAACCATGTAATAGAGTAGCCCAAAGACGCATAGGCAATTGTTAAAACTTCTTTTACATATTGTGCTTTCAATGAAGAAGGAGGTTCTCTTAACGTGATCGCCTCCGTAAAAGCAAATAATGGCATTGATAATAATATGAAAAGAGAAAGAATACTTTTTATCATTTAAAAGTTCACCTATCACACGTCACAATACTAAACAGAACTAAACCACTACATCTCTGTCGTTGTCTTCGTTACTATACTACCAGTATAACAACAGTCTCAATGAAACAGAGTTTTAATATAACCTCGTGATAATCTAAATAACTATCAATTCGTCAACAAGCGCTTCAATCTTATTGATGCAAAAACAACCAACATTAACTTCTTGTACGATAAACCTCTAGCTATATAAATTACAGTATAAGTGATACACATTTAACTAATAGACACGTTGTGCTGCAATGCTATAGCTTCGAAGTATAGACAGAGAATTATTGTTTTGAGGAAACAATAATTCTCTAACGTACATAAATCTTTTTATTGAGGAAATGGATCTGCAAATATCGTCAAGATGTACGATTCAATATGAGTTAGAAGTGATTTTGGGGTTGATTTGTTAGTTCTAGGCAAAAACTAAGTACCTACTTCCATGTAGGCACAGTTTTTAGTTCCAGACAAAAACTAAGTACCTACTTCCATGTAGGCAAAGTATTGATTGTTGAGCATCGTTATTCTCCGCGACAGCTTTTGCGTAGCGCCAATGGCAAATATCGATATAGGAGCTTTGGAAAAATCATAAAGGCGATATAAATCGTTTCTAAACCAAGCCGTAGCGGACTACTGTGCAAACACCTTTACGTAGTTTGGGTATAAAGATGTGTATTTTAGCGCTTTTCTTTAATTTACTGCTCCCTCTGCACCTGCCAATTATCAATCAGTGTAATAAACTCATTCTGTTCTGTTAGCTTAAGTGCTACTGACAATACCGTATCATTGCTAAGTTTAAGGCGATTGCTTGTATCTTGAGAAAAATTGACTCCTGCAGTTAAACCCACTCTTTTTTTGCCACCTGATGTTCGCTCTTTCTTTAAAATAGCTAAATTAGCAAGTGCTTTAGGTGTGAGCTTTAATATATAAATATCCAGTGCTGGGCTATCATTGAAAAGACCATTCACAGCAGTCTGCGCCTTTCTCTCAATAACTTCCAAAGGAAAACGAATATTTCTCTGACCATTATCATCTTCGATACTTGCAGAGAGTCTGATCGATTTTGTCGGTTCAAAATTAACTGCACTATTGATAGAGACTTTTACCAAAATGCCATGAGGGTCAACATTAAAAAAATCTTCCGGCTTTTTATCAGAAAAATGTACCATTGTCGCTAAAGGAATACTTGAGCATGATGTTAAAAGAAGTGTGAATAGTACAACAATTATTTTCATTATAGACCTCGTCTCTATTAAGTTAAGTTCAGATTAAAGCGTATTTTTATTAAAACTTTCTAATTCACTAAAAATCGGCAGCCTCTCTCTATATAAGGGTTTAAGCCGTGGACTAACAGCAGTCTTATTATCTGAACATTGCTTATGCTCTAAAAAAAACACAGCCTCTGCTAACATAGGATCCTTTAAGTCGCCCCAATCAGCACCTATGGTATCAATTGCAGGACAATCAACCGGGATACCATCAAAAAAATCTCCCTCTCCATCGGCATTATGGTTGTGGTGGGTAATTGCCAATATTATTTGATCACATAACTGAGAAACACGCATACCTACCGGCTTACCGTTAGTTTTTTGCCCAACTAATTTGACGTCTAGGTAAGGTTTTAAGGAATTAATTAACACTTCACTACCTGAAGATGACTCTTCTGTCGTAATAAAAACAACACGGGACATCGATAAAAAGTGTTGTACGCCGTTGAGATTAAATATTTCAATATCACTTTGATGATTATTATTATTGGTTGGCATGTTGTAAATATTGCCGGCAACTATATCACCACCAATTTGACTAGCAAGTTGGTTTGACATCCTTGAGGTACCGCCGTGGTTGTAGCGTAAATCAACAATGAGCTCTTCAATACCTTCGTCCTTAAAATAAGCAAATGCTTGATTGAGATCTGCTGAACTGGGATCAATAAAGCTATTATAAACGAGATAGCCTATTTTACCTGCCGTAGAATCGATAGTCGTGGTTGCAAATATCGTATTGGTTGTCACTTGGCTTGATGACATTGACTGGGAAACAATAGCACCATTAAGTGTTCGCCACGTAAAAGATACAGCTTGGCTATCATCAATTTCAGACCAAAAATCAGTCCAAATAAATTGTTCATCTGCCATTACACTATGCAAGTCAATATCGTTGATTGCAATGATACGATCGCCTCGGCTCAACCCTATTTTTTTTGCGCTACTATTATCGTAAACAAAACTAATCACTAGTTCATTATTTAGCTCATCAACCTTGGCTGCCATTCCAAAACCAACATTGCTGGCATTAACAAAAAGATCATCATATTCGACTTTGCTCATCACAAAGCTGTAACGATCAATAGGGTTGTTTTCTTTGATAGAGTTAATTAACTGTTCTAAAGAAGAGTAATCTTCAAGAACCGTGCTATGAACGAGTGACTCATTCCATAAATACCAATCATCCATATAATCCCATAAAGCGATATTCTTTGACGTTTGATCTAAACAAACTTGAGGATCTAGGGTAATGACAGACGTTTCTTTGGCGTCACCACCACAACTTTGGAATAAAACAAAACAAAATAACATTGAAAATATCGATTTAGACAAGACAGCTAACCACTTCATTTATGACTAAGAAAACGCTACTTTAAAGATATAAATCCCCGTCAACAAGCGCAAAAAACGTAAAAAGTAGTCAATCAAAAGTGACAGGTATAACCTGCACTACAACAACCATCTAACCGACTGTAAAATATAGAATAAACAAATAAAACCTCAGTGTAGTTTTAGCGTCATCGGTAGACTTAATAACAATAACAGCAAACAAAATTAGACTAAATTAACGCTTTAACCTGACTTAAATGTTTACGGCCAACAGGAATTAATACATTCGTCATGTTTATATCATAATCTGCTGAAGATCTTCTTTGCAGTGATATCGATTGCTGAGGATTAATCATATAAGATTTATGAACACGCATAAAATATTCGTCACCAAAACTGTCTTGTAAACTTTGTAAATTACACGCCAATTCTATTTTTGTTGTGCGATTGTTCTTTTTATAAACAACTAAACAATCATTACCTAATGCCTGAACATAGATTATATCTGCAAGAAAATGAGTAACTTTTGCCAGTTCAGGAAAAAGTTTATGGTCAACAACGTTATTCAATATTTTGTCTTTTAAGTTATTACTTATTTCCAATTGTTTAACTAAATTTGACTGCGCTTCTTTAAGTTGTAACGCAATTTTCTGTTCCTTCATTTCTTGTTGATAGTAAATAGAAACTAAACCCGCACTAAAAATAATGATTTCGATGGCAGAAGTTGCCTGAAGTAAATACCAGGAAAAATTAAAGTTAATAATGTTTCCTGCTGACATCCCCATAATAATGGCAATAACAAAAAACATTACTGTTGCTGTTAAGTAATACCACGCCGCTGATATGTTCTTTTTAACCGCGAAAATAGCGGCACTAAAACAACTGACAAAGATAATAAAGCTCATTAATAAGCCAATAACATAACCAATTTGATTGATTGACTCAGGGAGAAATGTTGCAAAGAATAATCGTATTATTGCTAAAAGGCTTAATAGTAACTGAGCGCTACTCAGTCCATTATGCAGTCTTTTAGAAAACGTTTTTATTTGCAGGTAATGTTTTGCAAATTCAGCGATACTTACAACTAAAAAGGCACCAATAACTACCGTTTTATTATGTAAATATTGCATATTAGGTAATAAATAATCCAACCAACCTTGGCCTGATAAAAACCAAAAACCTAATAAAAACAGCATTATGCTATAAGTAAGGTAGGACATTTTTTTTAATCTCACGTATAACATTAAATGATACAAGGAAAATAAAACTAACATACCAAAAAATAAACCGCTAAATAGCGTTGTATATTGAATATCCTCAAAGAACTCATCATTATTAAAAACAAATAACGATGTACGTAAATACCGACCTTGTAGTTTTAAATAGAGTGAATTCGACAACATATCATTTGGCAGACCAGCAACAATATTATGTCTAAATTGAGGGTTGCCATGTATCAACTGTTGTCGCCATGTTTTATCTTTCGCTAAATAATGCAATTCTACAGGGGTATGAATTCGGTTTTTTTTGAGTACTAAAATGAGGTTTTCAATTGGCGTTGACCCTGCTGATTTATCCGAAATGGTTAACTTCAGCCACAAATGATGTTTTTTACCCAGGTTGATATAGTCATTTTTAACTATTTGATAAGGTTCTTTAATTAATAATATTTGCGCTATCGTTCTGTCTTTTATTAATGTTGGAATAATTTCAACATGCAATTTCTGCTTTGTCTGATCTAACGACGCATTTTGACTGATAGCAAGAAAGAGCATACTCAAAGCGAGAGCGATGGCTAGTAATACTCTCTGATGTGTAGTGGAGAGGTCTATTTTTTTTAAAAAATGTGTATTTTTACTATCTGATGATACATTCAATTGTGGCAAGGTCATAAATAATTAAAACTATGAGTAGCGAAAAATCGGTTAGTGCAAGTGAACATAACTTTTCATTTGCCACTTGTAAAGATGCGAGACCATTACCTTAATTGATTTATATTAATGAAAATAACGAATTCTCAATAAAAATCTCAAACCACTTAATCTAATGACTCTTAATTAAAAACACAACAATTACGACCTGCGTTTTTCGCTTGATAGAGAGCGTTATCTGCACGCTGGAAAACTGACAACCAAGCGCTATCGCTCGCCACTTGTGTAATACCTATAGAAACCGATATTGGTGGTAATTGCGTATTTGATTCACGCTGAATTAATTTAAGCTGGTGAATGGCCATACGAATTTTTTCTGCGACTTTACTTGCTTCAACTTTTGTTTTATTGAGCAACACCACAACAAATTCTTCCCCGCCATAACGTACGGCAATATCGGTCTCAGCAATGTTCTCTTTGATACTTTTTGCCACACGCTTGATAACATTGTCACCAATAAAATGACCAAACTGATCATTAACCTGCTTAAAATGATCAATGTCGATGGCAAGCGATGCGTGGTTGTTATTTAATTCAACATCTTTCAAACTTTCTTCACAACCTCTTCTATTCCACAAGCCGGTAAGTGCATCAAGTAAGGCCTCATTTCGCGACTCTTCCAATTTAGCTTTTAATTGATGTACTTCACTACTGGTTTTATTTAACTCGTTAGTTAAAGATTGGTGCTGAAATTTTGATTTTTCAACGGTCTTAACCAAAAACTTAACAACTTGCTGTAACGAGGTATTATCATCACTTTGAGCCAATACCTTATCCGCTTTCTCCAAATTAATTTGCATAGCCTCTTCATTCGCTACCTGTGACTCGATACTAGTAAGGCTCTGTGTAATAATTTTTTCAAATGGCGCCAAAATAGCTTTTTCTATATTTTGACTATTTGAAACAAAATGATGAAAAAGATGCTGCATAAATTCAGAATTAAACGGTTCACTATTGTCAATTTTTTGATCAATGATTTTAGTGATATCACTATTACCTGGACTATTGTAAAGGTAAATAACAGAGTAATTTTCTGGACTAGGAGAGATTTTATAGTCAAATAGAAATAAATTTGTTTCTTCACTTATTTTCAAAGCTTCTTGATAGCTATCTTTAATTAACATGCTTATTTAGCTCTATTTTTCTTACATACGGAAATTGTAAATATTTTGTTACCATATAGTAAAAAAGGTGTCACAACAAGTGAGTTTTGCTATCTAGATATAACCAAAATCAGTAAAATTCTTCAATTTAAAATTGTATGCCAACAAATAAATATCATCACATACTGTGTAGATTAATAAATATCAATTGTTACGTATTCCGCTACACCATCAAACAATGAAAAAAACCTCTTTATACTTTTTATGTAGAAAAATGTCCTATTGCTTATATATCGATTATTCGTTCACGCTACTGATTCAAAAGATGCAACTCCGCTAACATTGTTGACCAACAAACTTGGTAATTTTAATACAACGAGTCTCTATCTTTTTAGTATTTTTCTAATTATAAATTTTACAAAGTACAACTTTTTTTTCTAATTCGAAAAGTCACTTTTATTCAACTAGAATTATTTACGTAGTCGTTAGATTTATTCCTTTCCACTAACTTCTGGGATGACAAACATAAGATGCTATATTTCCATAAAGTAATAGCTATTTTTGTTTTTGGTTACTGTATATGCGTTGGTCAAACATATGCGACTTTTAATGTTTTATTATTAAATTCATATCACCCTCAATACCAATGGACGGATGAACTTACGCAAGGTGTTAAAGACTCTCTTGCTTTAACGATAAAACCAGAAAGTCTTTACATCGAATTTATGGATAAAAGACGGTTTGTTGATGATCCTATCTATGAGAGTAAACTAATTGACCTACTTCAGTACAAGTATCAACATAAAAAACCAGATATTGTCATTACAAGTGACGATGCTGCGTATTTTTTTATGCTCAGATATGGAAAGAAATTATTTCCCAATGTCCCCATCGTCTTTTCTGGCGTAAATATTTTTGATCCTCAACTTATAGCTGGCCAAAAGAATATTACGGGTATCGCCGAAGGCATGGATATACTTGGTAATCTTAACTTAATCGCCAGCTTACATCCCAAACTAGGTAACATTATTATAATTGGAGATAATACAGGACTGGGTTTAGGTATGATTAATGCGGCAAAGCGCATTAAACAAGAATGGCAAAGTAAGTCGATACATAGTGGCATTGAATTAAAAATTTGGAATGACTTTTCTTTAAAAGAGCTATTTCAACGCGTAAGTAATCTTCCCTCTGACACAGCAATTTTGATCTTAGCTATTCATAAAGATCATTTAGGACAATATTTCTCTTTTACAGAACATCTACCAATACTTTCTCAAGAAAGTAATGTTCCTATTTATGGAATGTGGGGAGCACTAATGATAGGCCATGGCGCCGTTGGCGGGATGATGAATGATCCTTATGAACATGGCTTTAATGTAGGAAATATCGCCTTAAAAATATTATCTGGTACTCCTGTCAGCCAACTGAAAGTTCAAACATCTGCGGTATATAAACCTCGATTTGACTATCAGCAATTACTACGGTTTAACATTGATCAAAATTTACTTCCAAAAAACAGTATTTTATTCAACTCCCCAATTTCTTTTTACCAACAAAATAAACTATTTATCAATATCGTTCTGATTGTATTTATTACTCTTGTCTTGTTAATCACTTTTTTAGTAAAAAATATCAGGCAGAGAATTATCGTCGAAAATGAATTAAGTCATTTTAACCAAAAACTCGACTCCACCGTTAAAGAGCGTACTTCTGAACTTGAACAACGTAATAATGAATTGCAAGAAATGTCGAGTTTAATGAGAAAATTTGCTCATACGGATAGTTTAACTGGTTTGGATAATCGCAGAGCTGCTGAGAAAAAAATTTCGGCTTACCTCAAACGCTATAGTGTTGTGTTTAAACCTTTTGCATTAGCAATATTAGATATTGATCATTTTAAAATGGTTAACGATAACTTTGGTCATCAAGTTGGTGATAAAGTTTTAAAGGAAATAGCGATTACGCTTACCGGTAGCCTTAGGCCAAGTGATCATATCTATCGATGGGGGGGCGAAGAGTTTTTAATTGCCTTATCTGAAACACCACACAGTGAAATTTTGGTCATTTTGAATAGACTCGTTGATAATATTTCTAAAATTAACGTAGACAAGGTTGGTATGATTACAGCAAGTATTGGCATATCACAATTAATTAAAGGGGATTGTTTTGACACGATAATTAAACGAGCAGATGATGCGCTTTATCAAGCAAAAGATACAGGTCGAAACAAGGTAGTTATCGGCTAATTTAAGAGTTCTCTTTTTCGAAATGTGCAATAAATCTTTATAATGAGGTATCGCTCTTTCGGGGACCTGTTTTATTCGATATGTTGATTCGATATAGTTGATTCAAAAAGAAACACTTTAACCTCGTTGAGTGTACCTACCTTGTTATTCTACAAAAATATTAATCACTAAATAATTGCAAAACAATCTCGAATGCTAAACAGTGACTATAGCTATAGTCATTAGCTATAGCTTTTTATCTTTATATTAGATATATATATCTTTAAAAATATAAAGAATGTAAACCAATGGAATTACGAGCACTAAAATACTT
>Ga0105359_10003083_pt1 | contig 13714 bp, 17 predicted proteins | sample GOMGulsemesocosm_6_FD_83659 | JGI IMG/M metagenome (GOLD analysis project Ga0105359, IMG submission 83659) | Methane-oxidizing microbial communities from mesocosms in the Gulf of Mexico - GOM8C Gulf of Mexico | ecosystem: Environmental > Aquatic > Marine > Cold seeps | place: Gulf of Mexico... | reverse complement strand
TGGGTGATCCAAAGCCATATTGCAGCCATGTATTTGCCATCGTTTATCTCGGTGTTTTTAATTCGAATTTTGGGTATTGGCAAATTGATGTTTTGTGGAGGGTTACTATTTTTAGCGGTGTTTTTCGTGGCGTTGTCAGGGCAGCAGATCATGCACTACTGGTGGGCTATGGTGTTATTAGGCATTGGCTGGAATTTTCTTTATAGCAGTGGCACCTTGTTGTTACCGCAAACTTATGTCGGTGATGAACGTTTTAAGGCGCAAGCAATCAACGATTTTACGATCTTTTTCTTCCAAGCAGCAGGCTCATTTTTAGCAGGAATTGTATTATTTAATTTTGGCTGGCATCCGTTAATCTGGGTGACGGTGCCGATGATGGTCGCCATTTTCGTCATTAGTTGGTATTACCTCAAACTTGAACCACCAAAGGTTGAAGTACCACAATGGCCCACAGATAGATAAAAACTGCTTCGATGTCCAATATCACAAAGGATATGGCAACAATAAAGTAATCAACATGCCAGCGCAGCTGTGTATCGCCGCTAGGGACAATGTCTGACTCAAACGGCACAGGTCATCGGATTGCTGTTGTTTAGGGTTGAGCAAGGATGAAATGACCAATATGGTGTTGGTCATTAAAATAATGGCTAATAAGTCGACTAGAAAGCTAATCGATACCATACATCACCTGCTATTTTATTGGGCATGGTATTAAACTCGGCCATTAACCGCTCTGAATTTTGTGCAAAAAAACACACAAAATATAATTAGTGAAATATATCATTAATTTCACAGCCAATTTATTTGGATGGACCTGGACGAGTAGCGCTACGGCCTTAGATGAATGATTTATACAAGCTAGATTTTGGCCATTTGTAACTTTAACTAATTGGCGCGGTAAAATAGTAGGCAATAGCACTTGACCATGTTCATAATCATTGAGTAGAGTTAATTAAATGCTAGGGACAGCATATTCGATCATTTCTAATTACTTTCACCAATAGTTTGTTGTCTGTCCTGTAATGCTGATAATTAACTTCCATTGCTGGAGCTATAAATGTTTGAAAGTAACTGTAAAATATTAGTTGTTGATGATTTTGAGACCATGCGAAATATCACCAAGCATATTTTAAAAAGTTTAGGTTATACCAATATCGATCAAGCTGAGAACGGTCGTCGCGCCTTAAAGATGTTGCAAAATGGTGGTTATGATTTAATTATTTCTGATTGGAATATGCCGGATGTTGATGGGTTGAGAATGCTAAAGGCAATTCGTTCTAACAACTTTTATCGAGACATTCCCGTTTTAATGATCACCGCAGAAATGAAACGTGAGCAAGTTATTTCTGCTGCTCAAGCAGGTGTTGATGGCTATATTGGCAAACCATTTTCGCCACAGGAGCTCAAAGAAAAACTGCAACTGGTTTATAATAAAAGAGTAAAAAATCAGACTCTTGCTTAGATTTTTTGATTCACGAAAACAGCCGTAGTACAGCGACAGTTATTCTACTGCGTTCACTGAGGTTGTGAAGTAAAGGTTGATAAAGGGAATTTAGCGGGGTGTGAACAAGATAGCACTTGATGGCGCTAAAGAAGTCGCTTAACTCGAGCATTAAGCTAATCTAATTATACGCCGTAGATTTAATCAGATATTAGTATAAGCCTGTAGGTGCTAATTTAAAGGGCCAACTATTGGCACGGGTGGCCATCAATGGCTAAACCATTCGGGCATGACCTTTTTCATAACCAGCATTTAAATGAATGTCTATTGCTTTGAGAACATCACGACGAGTGATTATACCTAATAAAACATTATTGCTGTCAACTACCGGATAAATTTTAGGTTTTTGGCCAGTCATGGTTTTAGCGATTTCGAGAATCGAGTCTTCAGGATTGACTGTTAATACCTCGTCACGCATTTTATCGGCGACTATGGTGTGAGACTCACCAAAATAGGTGGCTTCTAGCATAGTAGACAAACAGTCTTGTTCTGACAAAAAACCTATCACGTGTTTTTCATCGTCTAATACGGGGCCGCCAATTTGAGTTTTGGTTAAAAACAGCGCAACTGCTTCAGCAATTGGCATGTCTTTTTTAAAAGTGGCAGGTTGGTAGGTCATATATTCGGAAACTTGTAATGACTTCATAAGGTAATCTCCTTGGACTATTAATTTAGCTTAGACTGTTTTTAATCAAAAAGCTTCAAATAAAAACAGCTAGTTGATTGTTCCATAATCTTAGCTACACGCCGACTCGTCTCACGCTAAGTTAGGGAGGCTAATATAGCGAGAGACTTGAATTGTGATTAGTTTTGATTAATTTCTCGTTCAGCTAATGCTAAGTCTAAAGTTGCTTTTAACAATTTGTATAACCTGATCGATGCATCAATCTCGGTTTTTCTGTTGGTCAAACTTTCAATGTTAAGACCCAGCGGAATATTAAGTGGCATGCAGGCTTCTATAATCTGTTCGAGATTTGAACGACAAACCTTAATTGATTCTGCTAGCGGATTAGTCGATTCTAAGATGCGCCATCGGGTAGCGTCAGGTACAGAAATACCAAGCCATTTCATAAAATCAAGTGTAGTTTCACTTCCACAGGGGGTAAAGGTCAAAATAATACGTCGCGGAGCAATGCCTAAAGCACGACATTCACGGGCGTAGTTTGCCAACATATCAATGGTAGCTGGAGCATTATAAACGGCCTGCGAAATAAAGTATTGGCAGCCCATGTGATCTTTTTCGATTAAACGAAGATGCTCATTGCCTTTGGCGACATGACGCTCAGCAATGGTTACACCACCGAGGTAATAATCATTACGGTGTTGTTGTTGCACTTCATAAGCTTGCTTGAGCGTTAATGTTTGTTGTCCTTTTGACGAGGGACTGCCAACCAAAACAATGTCTCGAACACCGTATAATTGCCAACTGTTGTCGAGCCAAGTCGAAAACTCTGCTTCGTCTCGTTGCGATACACTTTTGTAAGTAATGACGGGACGCGATGACTTTTTATTGAGAATTTGTGAGTAATGACAAGGCTCAAAGGTTTTGGCAAAGGGAAATGGTCGTTTTACATCGGTGCGGCTCGCTTCGTCTTGAATGTCGTACACAATCAGTCCATCGAACTCAACTTTATCGAGACGAGCTAATAATTTGTCAGCAACCTGCTCGACTTGCTCTAGTGAAGTCGTCGCTCGTGGCGGCGTTGTGCCAATGAAATAAACACCAAAATTGGCGTCAGAAGATTTTGCGTGCAGTACAGAGTCCATCTAAATCTTATTACCTTGATATATTTAGTCATAAATATATCATTTTAGTCACCTTGTTATTAGTGTTGATAACAAAATGTGACTAAAACTTTAGTCGATAGTGACAATCTTTTGTTAATATCGTTTTTTTAATGAAACAACTAGATGAAAATGCTTGGATATAGAGATGAACAAAGCGGCACTGTTTAATCAGATAATAGACAAATTAACACAGGCACATCAAGGAGCGATTGCAGCTGCAACGCGGGCCCATGCTACGGCAACTAATAACGAGAGTGTTGCAGAAAATAAGTACGATACCTTTGGTTTAGAAGCCTCGTATTTGGCACAAGGTCAGTCGGTGCGTGTTGAGCAATGCCGTGTTGAATTAGAACAATTCATTATGATGGTTAAAACATCTGAAAATGCTGCCAACGTTGCTGAACCGCGGCCAATATTCGCGGTGGAGTTAGGTAGCTTGGTCATTGTGAGCGATTGTGAAGACCAAGTTCGCGCATTTTTGCTTGGCCCAGCTGCGGCAGGGCTGACCTTACAATGTGATGAGTTTGAGGTTACTTGCATTACCCCACAATCTCCAATAGGAAAGGCGTTACTTGGCAAAGAAGTTGATCAAGAGTTTGAATTAAAAATTGGGACGAACAGCCAGACCTTTGATGTGATTGCCTTATTTTGAGGTATTTGAGGTATTTGAGGTATTTGAGGAAAAAGTATTGAGCTAACAGTTTTTAGTTAGCCGTATTAAGGAATGAATATTAGTGGCTTTATATAAAGTGCCGCCGATAAGCCAAGTGATTTAACAGCGGCACTTACATGTGATCAGCGGCGCAATAGCTTAAAACTTGTGGTTGTATTGCACACCGTAGAGCAGGGCATTAGCTCTAGTTGTCGCGTTTATTTGCGCTAGCATGATGCTGGCATTTTGAGGGTGAAATTGTTGCTCAGTTACTTGAATATCTTTACCCATCAGGTAAGTCAAACCAAAATCAACGCTGTTTTTTGAAGCCAGTGTGTAACTAAAACCTGCTGAAAACCATTGACGGTCTGAATCAGGAATTGCAATAGATTTTATTTGATCAACCGCGCCCATGTCATACATGTAACCAGCTCGAACCGTCCATTTTTTATTGATCTTATGGGTTGTACCCACAGCTAAATGCCAAGTATTTCGCCAATCGTAACGCTTGAACTGGCCAACGGCATCGGTAGTTAAGACATCAAAGTTACTCCACTTAATATACTGAGCAGAATAGTGCACGGCCGTTTGTGCTGTTAATTGATGAAAACCTGAAAACTCGGTCATTGACGGCAATGGCAAATTAAGCGTGTCATTATTAAGTGCCACACCTTGAATAGTAAAATCACCATCAGCTTCAATCTTCGGGCTATAACGATAACTTAAACCAAATCGGTTGTCGGCATCTAGTTCATAAACAACACCCATATGCCAACCAAATCCAATGCCATCTGCAGTGATATCAAGAGCAGGTGCTGTCTTATCCATGCCTGCCATTTTAAATTCACGGTATAATTCGCCCGACGCTAAGATAATGTCTAAACCCGCACCAATACTAACTTGTTCATTGAGGCGATAGGCGACACTACCTTGCAGATTGATACTACGGACTTTGGTGGTGCCACTGAATATATCGGCTGCAAATTCACTGTCATATTCTGTCGTAGTAGCAAAGTTGGAATAAGCGCCAAACCCAACAGTTAGTTGCTGATCAATTGGGTGAACAATAAAAATATTTGGCGCAACGCTGGTACCACTGATGTCATTAGTATCTTGCAGGTCGGTTGATGTGTAACCGCTGCCGTTAAAAGTCTTATAATGAGTGTTCTTTAACGAGACATCGGTATCAAGCACGATAGCACCAAGACTTAACTCGGTGTCTTTAAATAATGCCATCGCAGCAGGATTACGTGCCATGACAGAGGCATTATCGGCAATCACCGCATCACCAGCAAAAGCACGGCCTAAACCGGTCGCTGACTGACTGTTAAGTTGGAATCCTGCAGCATACGATTGACTGCTAGTTAGCGCAAGAGCAAGGGTGACTAGTGATTTTTGCAATAATTTCATTTAAATGTTCTCAAAAAATAATCGCTGCATACTAGGCACTAGTAATAACCTTAACAACTCCGACCAGATCGAATGGCTAACAGTTGTACGTTAAGTTTTTGTTAAATCTAATGTGGCTTTTAACTGGCTTGACAGCGAGTTAATGCTTAAGCATTACTGTTGCTTGGTTTTTTACACAATTAATAGCTAAGAGATGTTGCTTGAATGTTAATAAGAGCTTTTGCTCTTATAGTTTAAGTGAATAAATAAACATCAGTGCTGGCACTTTTTTTGCTTAAAATAAGTTCGCGTTGAGAAATCAATTGATGATCAATCGATTATTACTTTTGTTTACTCGTAACTAAGTTCGGTGCTTATTTGGGAGGTTATGGTAAGTATTTCTATTTTTGTCTTATATTTTAATTGGGTTGAATTTAACCTTTTCTTGAGGCTGTTTAACAGGGTTTGATTGATGAAAATACCAAATGGAATCGAAAAACTCACCGTAATAAATAGTGATATACCATTAGGGCCATACCCATCTTTAGGTTTTGTTCCTATCAGTGATGCCCAGTTGGGCAATGGTGACTACTTTGGTCTTTACTGGCCGTTAGGCCGTGAGAATGACGATCCTATTGTTTGTGATATGTTGCATGATGAATGGGCGTTAGAACCTAGTTTTTCCTGTGTCGATAAGTTTATACAATGGCTGGATTTAAATGACTGGCAACGCGGTGATGAAGAGATTAATGATCAACAACTATCATCAGTAATTTTTTCCAAAGCAAAAGTATTATATTCAAGTACTGATATTGACGGCGCTATCGAACTATTAAATAAAGCATGCAGCAACCTGCCCGAAGTGAGTGAGTACTGGTTCGCCCTATACTCGCAGCAACGCAGAATCGGTGATATTGAAAAATCAGCTAATGCCGCGTTAAAAGCCATAAATTCTAACTGGGCCTTTGGCCTTCCTAGTGACTCAATACTCCGTGCCCTTCGCAATCCTCAATTTCAAGAGATGCTCAAGGATGATCCTTTAATGCAAAGAATAGGTGAATTCGAACTTCATTTTGGTGGCGTAAAAGAGAATGCAAACTACCCAGTCATGTACGAATGTGTGCAAGAATATTTTAAACGCGGTCAATTTGTTGAGGGTCTGATGTTGTATCAAAACTATGGGTATATGATGCATTCTGAAACAGTGTCTTTTCAACAACGCTATAATTTTAAGTTAGATAATTGGCGATTGGAATATAGTGAACTGTGCCTAAGGTATTTAGGAAACAGCCGTATCTACCCATAATCAATGAACCTTTCGTTTTTTACTCCTTCAAGTATTATCTTACTGCGTTGCGCTAGTAAACTAATTGGACTAACGTTAGATTAGTCGCCGTTGTTGATATATCAAGATTACTTGTACTCAATTTTTTGGTATTGTGGCACATACTTTGTGATCTTTAGATACCCTGTAGATTCATTGCTCATGGGTATAAACATGGTGAGATGTTCCATTGATGATAAGCAAGGAGGAAACTATTTATGTCGTATGATAATTCAGTCTCAGATCATTATTTACACGGTGATTTACTCAATGCCATTGAAGCTGCGTTGCCAGCGCTTGGAAAAACAAAAGATAATTTAACAATAGAAGATCTTGCGCCAGTTGATGAATTTCATATTGGTGGACGCTTAGCAACTGACAATTTACTTCGACAACTTAACTTTTCAGCTCAAGGTCATATATTAGATGTCGGTTGTGGTTTAGGCGGCGCGGCCAGATATGTCGCTACCAACTACAATACTAAAGTGTCAGGAATTGATTTAACCCAAGAATATATTGCAACAGGTAAAGCGTTATGTAACTGGCTAAGCTTAGGTGACGTGGTGACCCTTGAACAGGGCAGTGCGTTGGCTATGCCTTTTCAGGCAGAAACATTTGATGGCGGTTATATGCTTCATGTCGGCATGAATATAGATGATAAAGTCGCATTGTTTTCACAAATATTTAGGGTATTAAAGCCCGGTGCATCTTTGGGAGTTTATGACATTATGCGCCAAACAGACGGAGAGTTAACCTATCCAGTACCTTGGGCATCAAGTCGTGAAACCAGTAAGTTAGCAACCCCTGAACAATACATTCAAGCATTAAACAATGCTGGTTTTGAGGTGTCTAGCCAATTGAGTAGACGTGAGTTTGCACTAGATTTTTTTAAACAGTTACGGGAAAAAAATGAAGCTAATGGTGGGCCTCCACCGCTAGGGCTTCATACGTTGATGCAGCAAAGCGCGGCACAAAAAATAAAAAACATGATTGATAACATCGCCAATGAGTTGATTGCGCCAATTGAAATCATAGCTAAAAAACCTTGAATAAATATATACCCGTGAACTATGGAAAGGCTCTAAAAGTTGCATTTTCAATGCTCACGGGTATAGACACCAGCAGTATTTAAAGCCGCTGGTGTCAAATGTTATCATTGCTTGGCAAAAGCATTTCTTTGAACAAATAATGTGTCATGAATAAAGACACTAAATGAGCTCATCGCATGTTGCTGAAACCGCATAACTTAAAACCTAACATCCATCAGAACTTTCAATACTGCTTTCATCAGAGCTTAAAACAGGCCCTAAAGTATAGTTGTCTTCCTCTACTCTTCATTATTCTCTTAGCTTCGTGTAGCGACGATAATGCCAATGCGTGCTCTATTACCACTGACACAGTATCAATAATCGACTCGATGAAGGTGGGTAGAATCAATTATTACTTGGTTTACCGCATTTCAGGCTGGAGTGATAAAACTGAGATATTTGAATTGTATAATACCCAACCTCACTTTAATCACTGTTCAGTTAGCCAAGTCGAACCAATTTTTGGCGACTCATTGGTCTTATCTAAAACAATAAAGCATGTCTATTTAAATACGGCGAAAAAGAAGTTAGACATTGAATATATAGATGGAGACTTAAACGAGTTTAAAAATATGGATGTTAAACTTGAAATAAAAAACAGCTTAATGCGAGCAAGCGATGATATTCGTTTAGAGTTTTGATTGAGCTAAGAGGTTGTTGATGTAATTGCAATCCAAAGCGGATGAGACCTTTAATCTCATGCAGACAGATTTGAATAAACCATAGAAATTAGCAAACAACATGGCACGCAAATGATCAAAGTTAATGATGTAGCACGCTTGGCAGCAATGTATAAAGTGCAGCAATTAATGCATGATCCAGAAGCGATGAAACAATGGTTTTTAAACAGGGTAAAACATTTTATGGCTTGCCTAATAAAAATTTAATCAGTCAAATTCATCAAACTAAATTATAAATACATGTCCTTATTGTGATGGCAATTTAGTATTGATTTGTTGTGTTATTTTTGAGCTAAGTTATTTAGTTGTGAAAAAATATTTTCGATTTTAGATTGAGTTCAATCAATTTCTTGTTGATGTTGCTTGCTATCAGTACGTTACAGGACTGGTTCAATTACTTGTGTAGCATGGTTGTTAATTAAATGTTTCTAGAACTTTAGTGCTACTTATGCTGAATATTTGGCCGTTTGTGGCCTAATTAAGCTTAAAAATGGGAATAATAATAGACATTGGTCTAGGCTCTACTTATCATTGACGCCGCTAGTTTGTCTTCAAGAGAAGATAGCGAAATTTAAATATTAGAATAATAAAATAAAGGAAATATGTATGAAAAAAATACGGGACTTTTTAACTGTATTTGTACTTGCATTTAGCTCTAATGCTTTTGCTGCAGAAGCGGGTACTTTTGGTGAGACCATTGACAACTTTAGTAAAATGGTTGATGGATTTTTTAACGATTATACGGGCTGGTTTGTTGGTTTAATATTTAAGAGCGTGCCTGTTGGCGACGCTAACTTCCCAATTATCGTTGGTTGGTTGTTATTAGCAGCAGCAATCTTTACAGTTTACTTTGGTTTCGTGCAATTTAGACGAGCCGGTATGGCAATAGATATTGTCAAAGGTAAATACACTGATCCAAATTCAAAAGATGAAGGTGAAGTTTCTCACTTTCAAGCGTTAACTACTGCGCTATCTGGTACCGTTGGTCTAGGTAATATTGCCGGCGTTGGTGCTGCATTAGCCATTGGTGGTCCAGGTGCAACATTCTGGATGATCGTTTGTGGCCTATTAGGTATGGCTTCAAAGTTTTGTGAATGTACTTTAGGTGTTAAATACCGTACGGTTTTACCGTCGGGCGTTGTTTCTGGTGGTCCAATGTATTACCTAAGCCAAGGTCTAAGTGAAAAAGGACTTGGCGGTTTAGGTAAGGGTCTTGCTATTGGTTTCGCGCTAATGTGTATTTTAGGTTCGTTGGGCGGCGGTAACATGTTCCAAGCTAACCAAGCACACGCAATGTTAACTTACGCATTCGATGTACCAAGTGAATACGGTGTTATTACCGGTGTTGTATTAGCGGCGTTGGTTTTCTCAGTTATCGTTGGTGGCATGCCATCTATCGCATCTGTAACTGAAAAAGTAGTTCCGTGGATGGCTGTACTTTATGTTGGCATGGCGATTATTGTTATTGCGGTTAATATTGACCAAGTTGGTGCTGCGTTTAGTGCAATATTTGAAGGTGCATTTACAGGGGCCGGTGTTGTTGGTGGTTTCGTTGGTGCATTAATCCAAGGCTTGAAACGTGCAACGTTCTCGAACGAAGCCGGTGTTGGTTCAGCGGCAATTGCTCACTCAGCAGTTAAAACTAAAGAGCCAATCACTGAAGGTCTAGTATCTTTATTAGAACCATTCATTGATACAGTTGTTATTTGTACAATGACTGCTCTAGTAATTACTATCGCTGGTCTAAATGCTGCACCATACACTGGTGAAGGCTTAACAGGTGTTACTTTAACAGCTGCTTCATTCACTGCAACAGCTGGAATATTTAAGTACTTCCTAGCACTAGCAGTTATTATGTTTGCTTTCTCTACTATGATTTCTTGGTCATACTATGGTTTGAAAGCATGGACTTACTTGTTCGGTGAAGGTAACTTAACTGAGCTAGTTTTCAAAATTATGTTCTGTGTATTCATTGTTATTGGTGCAACTATCCAGTTTGGTGCCGTGATTGACTTCTCGGATGCCGCGATTTTCGCAATGTCTATATTCAACATTATTGGTCTGTACTTCTTGATGCCCGTCGTGAAGAGAGAGTTAAAATCTTTCATCACTCGAGTGGGTTCTGGTGAGATTAAAAGATTCGATTAATTAATCGTTTTTTGATGAAAAAACCCGCTTCGGCGGGTTTTTTAGTTTATGCTAGGTTTTTAATGTAAAGGAATGCATAAGGCAGCAATATGAGCGAGACAGAATACTTACCCGTTGATTTAAATCGTACATTGATCCAAGACGGCCCCAAATTTCTTTCACACACCTTAATCGTGAGGGATAGTATTGCTTATTTGAGACCTACTATTAGTTCGATGCTGTTTTGTGTGATTTATATAGTCGTAGGGTTATTTTTAATTGGCTTAGCTGCTTATCAGTTACTCTATTCCGGAAAATACGATCTTGCCATTTTTGTCGGTGGTTTCGGTATTGCAATTGCAACTTTTGGCATGTCATTGATCCAGCCTTTTTTAAGGCACGCTAGTTTCAATCGCGAACTTGGCGTTTTTTGTAATAGCCAAGACCGTAATGTCAAATTACGCCATATAGTTTCTTTGCAAATAAACAATAAAATCGTGCAGCGAAAGCATGCGTTAAATTACTATTGCTTTGAACTTAATTTACTAACTCAACACGGTCGAAGAATTAATATATTAAATCATAATGACCTAAATCAGCTGCTAACAGATGCTCAATTACTTGCTGAATTTTTACAGGTTGAAGTTGACGATTTGCGCAGAGAGATCATTTTGTAGCTAGATTATTTCTTAATAATAGTCTGAGCTAACTAGGTTGATAATTTATGCATGATTTAATTGCCATTAACATTCCTCAGTTTACGCAAGCATATGTTAAATGTTTTCAGATTGTTGACTACGGATCACAAGAGTACAAAAGGGATATTGCTTTGAGCATGGTCATCCCATTAATTAAAGCTTATAGGTTTCAAACAGAACTAGAGCATGGTTTAATATATCGTTTGGCAATTGAATCATTTGAAAATAAACGTGCTTTAGACGCTTTGCGAGCGCAGATATCTAACCCTTTAGATATCCATTATTTGTATAGCCACTCCCCGTGTGCAATGACGAATTTGGCTCGGTTTGGCTATTTTTGTTTACCCAAACTTAAGAATTTGTCATATATGCTAAGCACCGAAATCCAAAAACATTCGGGAGGCAGCTCAATGAATGATCAAGTGCATAATGTGCAGGGCAACTCTTTGAACCTCTTCATTATCGATCAATGCATTGGTATTATCGAAGAAAAGAGTGAGCCGTTACCTTAGTACCAATTTTATTAGCTCAGTGACACCAAGGAATTGTTATAACATGGCAGTAAAAAATGAGTTAAAAACATTCTATCAACGCGTAGGTTTTGGGCAAACGTTAGGAAAGAGACCTCTAACGGTTCCTGTTTATACGGGCTGTTTGTTGGTGCCACTACCAAATATTGAAGCCAGACATAAATACCTTAAATATCATGATATTCATCACCTCGTTAACGATTACAGTGTCGGGCGAATAGGTGAGGGCGAGGTTAGTGCTTGGGAATTAGGAACCGGATCCTTTTTAAATAGCCCATTGCTCGGTATTATGAACCTTATTGCTTTATCTACAGGCTTGGTTTTGCAACCCAAACGTATGTGGTTGGCGTATATCAGAGGATGTCAAAGTAACAACCTATACAGTGCTAAGGTACGTCAAGCAGTCGATGACGAGTACTGGCAAAGCATTAGTGATATCAAACACGACTTTCTAGAAATCAACCAAGCCAAATCCCCGACCATAATACGGACGTTTGAATTCGTAATTTATGCACTAGCTGCTATGCTAATTCATGCGGCGATTGCAATCCCAGCACTTATCTTGCGTATTGGCACTGATATATTACTGAAAAAAGATTTCATTAAAGCTTTTAAACCTGTGGTACGGACCGATTTATATTAATACACAATACTAACGGCATGTTAACTTCAGAGGACGGTATGGAGCGATTAAAATATATACCATTGTTTAAGATAGCAAACACACCAATTTTTATGCATTGGTCGTTGTATGTTGTTTTAGTCTTCGCTGCTGTTGCTTCTGTTAATGATATCGCTATTTTACTCGGCGCCATTTCATTTTGGTCAATCATGTTAATTCATGAATTAGGCCATATGATGGTGGCTCGAAGACTTGGCCTTGACACCTTTCGAATTGAGTTGGCATTGATGCACGGCTTATGCTTTTGTGAAGCCGCAGAAACTGAATACGAAAACTGCCTTGTATCTTGGGGGGGCGTATTAGCGCAGGCCTTGTTCTTTGTCCCTTGTATTATTATTTATCTGTTGTGTGGTGACTATTTACCTTGGTTTATCACGATTCCTGTTTTATTTTTAGGCTTTTATAGTGTTTTAATTGCCGTGTTTAACTTGTTGCCCAGTCGCTTCCTTGATGGCGGTACCTGTTGGAAAGCGATTCCGTTATATTTTCAATATAAAAAGACAAAGGTCAGGGCTAAAGCAGCGAAAACTACGAAAAAGAAATCACCTATAAAACTTGTCAAATAAACTGCTTGTTAGCGAACACTGATCGCAATTATATCACTGGTTCAATTAAGAATTTTGCAAAAATAATGATGGAAGACGTTAATTCCGCGGAAGGTATTAGCAATATATAAAGGGACAGCAATGAAATACAACATACTAATGATGGCAATAGCCATTTCACTTTTGACAGCTTGCAGTTCATTTGTTAGCGATAAAAGCGCCAATAAAACCATTTCAAGTAGTTTGATGAATTTTCTATATCTAGACAAAGCAAGCCGTGCTCAACAGCAGCCTGAAATACCAGTGTTAAAATTACCGGTTAAGGTTGGTCTAGCCTTTATTCCATCAAGTAATTGGCGTAACAATGGCATCCATAATAAAGACCAAATTGAACTTCTTCAAAAAGTTAAACAGACTTTTTCTACATACGATTACATTGACACCATCGAAATAATTCCAAGTACTTATACCAACCTAGCAAAGTATCTGATCATTTTTAATGGCCTAAATAGATGATAACTGCGTTATTTCTTTTCTATGGAGAATAACTACATACGTAAAGAAATGCCTCGCCTACATGGATGTAGGTCTATCTCTTGATCACAAGTTATTCGGTCAGAGTTAGCGACATAGCTAACTCTGCTGATTCAACCATGTCCGCCAATTTTAGCCATCCTTGCCATAAAGCTTTTATTCCAACCCGACCATTC
>Ga0105359_10003078_pt1 | contig 13726 bp, 9 predicted proteins | sample GOMGulsemesocosm_6_FD_83659 | JGI IMG/M metagenome (GOLD analysis project Ga0105359, IMG submission 83659) | Methane-oxidizing microbial communities from mesocosms in the Gulf of Mexico - GOM8C Gulf of Mexico | ecosystem: Environmental > Aquatic > Marine > Cold seeps | place: Gulf of Mexico... | reverse complement strand
GGCAAACTTTGCACCCGCTTTTTTAAATAAGGCTGCCCAAGCTTGTGGATCAAAGTGTTCACCTTTAAACATCGGTACAAAGTCATGGTAACCAAACTCATTAAGTTCACCGTACTTCTCGAGGTGATGTTTGTTCTCTTTTCGCCCCTCAAAGTGCATGTTTCTTGGGTACCATTCGGTGCCAAAAGCAGGAACCGAATACACGCCCCAATGCAAATAGATACCAAGTTTAGCGTCTTGATACCACTCGGGCGCTGCATCATGTTTTGCTAAAGAGTCCCAATTTTCAGTATATTTTATTGCTGTAACTTTTTTATCTATTGCTTGGTTTTCATTTGTGGATGAGCATGACGATACGGCGCAAGCGGCTAATATACTTATCATTATTTTTGTGAGTTTTTTCATGTTTAATCCAAATTAATATAAAAATGTGATAGCCAGACTATTAGTCGTTCTAGCTAAAGCTTTGTTTAAACGTGTTAGTTTTTAGCTAATACGTTCTGCTTATCTTTAGTGATACCTTTAGTGAGATCTTGAGTAAATACCTGTATGTTTTTCAGCTTTAAAGTGTAGTTTTTTATATCACCTAATTTATGGTGATGACCAAAAGCAAACAGCTCTTTTGGCTTTAAGCCTATTTTGACAAATTTAGCAGGGTACTTATAAAACGGATTCACTTGCCAATCTCTGCCCATAGCAACGTGATCACTATCGGCATGCCAAATTTCTTGCCAGTCGATACCGTCTTCTGATACCCATACTGTAAGGCCTCGCAAGCTATTTTGTCTGTCTTTAGTGTGTGCCTGAATGTATAAACCATCAATTACTGCTTTTTCTTTTAGCTCTAGCATTAACCATGGTGTTGCTTCATTATGGCTTTCAAATATAGTTGGCATACTGATCTCTTTACCGGCATTTAATAACGAAGCTAAATCGCTTTTTTTAACATTTTTGGCAAGTGAGCTGTATGAAATCTTTGCTTCATTTGAAATTAAACGACCGCGAGATTCTGGATATACTAACGCCCTTAAATGATCAGGGTAATCACTGGTTAAGCCAATTTTTGTGGTATCTATTTTTTTAAAGCCCATGCCATAAAGTGGCGAGTCATCCCTCATCGCAAAATCAGCGGGTGTTAAGGTAGTATCTAAATCAATCGGCTTAACAAAGAGGGGATTAAGCACCTTTGAGCCAGTATCTAACCCTTTTTGCTGTTGGGTGTTAATAAAGTTAGTTAACTGAGCAGATTCATTAACACTGAAATAAGCATTGTTTTGTAAATCAAGTGATTCAGGGGTTTTAATAGTGTTACTTTTACGACCTTTGTAAGGCTGAGCACCACCTTTGGTAAAGTACATCAGGTTATTTTGTACTTTTGAGCCTGGATCTGGCTGCTGGCCTGGGTATAGACTGAAACGTATGGTTGAGTTTAAGAAAATGTTATTGAATAGGTCGTTATTACCTTTATGAACGACACCACCACTTAAGATCAGGTTTTCTGAAAATTCAGAGCCACGTTGCCAATCATCAAAGCGCATGCCATTGCCTAATGACATATATAACATGTTACGGCGCATAACATTACCTTCTCCAGCACCGGAAATGTTTAACGCAGCACCGTCACCAATTTTGGTGCGAGCACGGTAAACATAGTTGTTTTCTATTAAATTATTGCGAGCATGTAAATAAGGCAGTGTTTGCTGTTGAATTTTATTTCCTTTAAATTTCTCCTCTTTAATTTCATGCCAACGCATGGTTTTACTGGCTTCATCCCAGTCTACGGCTCTACCTTCTTGGAAAATTGCGCCGCGTACACCGCAAATGCCAACGGCTTTACGTGGTACATTTTGAATGCTGTTATTAGCGACATAGTTTTCACCACTTTGCCAAATAAAAATAGCATGACCATGCCAGATTATTTCACCGGTATGGCTGATGATGTTATTGATAATACGATTGTTTTTATTTACATCTTTGGTGCCAGGACCATAACCCGCCAGTAAGATGCCCATATGGCCAACATGATCAATTAAACTGTTTTTAACGGTATTGTTTTGCGCATGTAAGTCCATGCGAATGGCAGAGCTACCTGTATTGGTAAAGCGGCTCTCGTTGATTTCGATGTTTTCTGCACCACGTAAACGAAGTAGGGCATTACCGTGGTCAAACTTGTCCCAATCGTGTTGAATGCCCCAACCTTTATGTTCATCCCACCACTCGTAGCGGTCGGCTTTGGTAAAGGTAATACCTTTAAATACCATATTTTTAACGGGAATATCTTGAGTGCCATCGTAATCAATATTACCTTCAATGCGCACCAACTCTTTTAATGTCGGTACTTGAATGTTTGCAGGTTTTTTGTCATTTATTGGCCAGTAATAAATTTTACGCGTTTGAGTGTCCACCACCCATTCACCCGGCTGGTCGAGCACATCAACGACATTTTCAATAAAGGAAGGATGCTCTGGTTTAGGGGTGGTCGACGGAGGCGTATTGCCTTCATATTTAAGTGTTGCAATACGTTTTACTAAATCCACCGAAGCAATGGGAGAGATGCTTTGTGTCCAAGGTACACCAGTGAAAAACACTTCGATATCTTCAAGGTTGCGCCAATTTTTAATGACACCTTGTGGAAATACTAAACGTTTATTTAAATATCTGTCGTTGAAGTTTCTGGTATTACGAGTGGGGAATTTTTTAAAAATTTGCTTGGGCGATTGAAAACCTTCACCTCGTGCGCGTTTAAGCATGCGCTCGTTTTCAAACATAACAAAGAAGTTAGCTACCTCTTCAGGCATATCTGCTTGCCAAACGTGCATTGCTGCTGCTTTAGGTAAGCCTTCAGGTATCTTGGTAAGCGATGAAGCGTTTAATTTTTGCCAACCACTAACATCGACCGCTGATGAAATAACAGGGCTAGCATCTTTTGCTGCTTGATAAGTAACTTTATAACCATCTGGCGCACCATCAATAACATTAAAAACTAGGGTGCTTTTTTGTGTGTAGGTACCAGCATGTAGATTTACCGTGATATCTTGTTGGCGCGATTTTACCGGTAGGGATCTAATCGCATCACGGGCACCAATAATAGTTTTAAACGGTGCTAGCTCAGAGCCAGCAGCTTTATCACTGCCAGAGGGCGATACGTGATAATCAAGTGCCCAAGCATTGCTAACGTAGGACATGGATAGAGTCAGTAGTAATAATTTATAATTCATTATTTACCTTTATTGTTTTTCCAGCTTTTATAAAATCGTTTTTCGGATAAAATAGATACTGATGTGACTTTTATTAATAATAGCCTGGTATGCCTTCCATATGCCAGTGACTTCGGTTAGCATTTAGTATCAAGTTGTCGCAATGAATTGAACTTGCGACAACTTGATACAACTAAATGCTATGGCCTGCTTTGTTTACGCTGTAGTAAGGTTTCGTTAAAAGAGTAGTAGGTAGTATTTTGACTCATATTTTAATTGTTGATGATAATGAAGATATTCGGCAGCCGCTAAAACGTTATTTAACCGATCATGGTTTACGGGTGACTTGTGCTGATGGCGGTGTTGCCATGCGTGAAACACTAAAAAATAGTGCCATTGATTTGATATTGCTCGATATTATGATGCCAGGAGAAGATGGTTTGTCATTGTGTCGCTTTGTTCAAAGCACATTAAAAACTCCGGTGATTTTGTTAACGGCTCTATGTGAAGATGCAGATAGAGTTGTTGGCTTAGAAATGGGGGCTGATGATTATGTGAGTAAGCCATTTAACCCCAGAGTATTGTTAGCCAAAATAAAAGCAGTACTGCGCCGGAGTCAAAGTACTCAAGTGCAAACTCAACAACTGGCATCTGATCTTTTAGTTTTTGATAATTGGCAATTTGATGTTAATCAACGCGAATTGATTGATAGCAAAGGTATAGCGGTAGCGTTAAGTGGTGCTGAATACAAATTATTATATGCCTTTCTACTACGACCAAAAACAACACTTAGCCGAGATCAGCTACTTGATTTAGCCCATGGCCGTGAAGCTAAAGCCTTTGATCGCAGTATTGATAATTCAATTAGTCGCTTAAGGAGAAAAATTGAGGTGGATGCCAGTTCACCTAAGTTAATTAAAACCGTTTGGGGCGGCGGTTATATGCTAACTGTTGACGTTGTACATCAATGATGTATTTATTACCAAAACGTTTAGCTGGTCAGTTGATACTTTTATTACTGAGCATGTTAGTGGCATCTCAGCTCATTACTTTATTCATCTCCTTATCTGAAACAGATAATATGTTAACGAGAGTCCAAGATAATCGAATATTAAAAATGTCGGCTTCTGCTGTGAATACTATAGAGAAAATACCCGTAGCCAACCACACAGAAATTGCTAAATTAATGACCACATACCGTGTGCATTATCACTTTTCTGATGAGCCAAGTATACCAACTTACCTGTTAAAAGGTGACGATGGCAGGGTAAACATGTTGAAAAGTCTACTTAATCAACCCTATGAAAAAGTTTATATTCATCAATACCCAGCCCCCCCCAATCGAATAGTAACTGTTAGTAAATATTATCTCGATTATTTGCTGTCCTTTGAATATAGAAACCCCCAAAATGCTGACCGGCCGATACTATTTTCTACTTCCATTATGCTTGAGCAAGGGCGCTGGTTTAATATGGACCTTCACTACCGAAAACCGTTACCCAGCTATGCACTTTTGGCCCTTAGTTCATTATTGGTGGTGTCGTTGATCGCCAGTTTAATTGTTGTCTTTAGTATTAAACGCATCACCAAACCACTGAAAGAGCTTACTACTAAGGCACAATTGTTAGGGGTTGGTGAAGAAATTGAGCCTATTATTGAACAAGGCCCTGAAGATATTAAAGATACCATTACCGCTTTTAATACTATGCAACTTCGTTTGCAAAACATTATTACTCATAGAACACGTTCGTTAGCGGCGATGTCTCATGATTTACGTACACCATTGACCTCACTTCGCTTACACGCTGAGTTTATTGATGATGTTGAAACTCAAGCACATATCGTTAATAAAATTGACGAAATGGAACAAATCACTAAAGCAACTATCTCATTTGCCAAGCAAGATCAGTGGTCTGAAAAACGAAAACAAGTTGATCTTGTCGCGTTAATTGACAGCTTAGGCCAAGATTTATCTGATATTGGTATAGCGGTAGAGTGTCAGCTTAATGACAAAATTAGCTACAGCTGTCGGCCTATTGCACTAAGGCGTGCCTTTAGCAATTTGATCGAAAACGGCGTTAAATATGGCAAGAGCGTTTCTGTTAAAATACTTGAAGAAAAAGAACAGATTAAGATTACTATTTCAGACCAGGGGCCAGGTATTGAACAAACGCAACAACAGCGGTTGTTTGAGCCTTTTGAACGTCTTGATGAATCAAGAAATCATCAATCAGGAGGACTCGGTCTAGGGTTGACCATAGCTCTCACTATTATCAGAGGTCATGGTGGTGATATTACTTTACACAATGGAGAGAGCCGCGGTTTAGATGTCATTGTTTCCTTACCGATACAATAGCTGAACTCTTTATTACTAGGGGTAAAGTGCAGGATTTTAGTAATAATGAAAACAATCACGACAACTTGCTGATAAATGTTATCAAGTTGTCGTAAAAGACAAGTTTTGCGACAAGTTGATACAAGATATTTTCTTCCTTAAATATATTTTATATACACTATGAAAATAGCCAAACGGGGGAGTGAATATGATCACAGATAATGAGAATAAACTGAGCTATTTATTTAAGGAATATCTAGGACAAGAAGTCATAGTAGCAGCTAGTGGACAAGAATTACCTTCGGCTGCAGAGAAACTAAAAACACAAGTTTGTGACTTACTTGAGCGTGATGGCTATCTGTCTAATAAAAATAAGTTAGACACCTCAAAAACAGTAAAGTTATCAATTGATATTGCTCTTTTGTTATCCGAAATTGTTTTTTCAGATTCAGGTGTTTTGCCAGAAAAAAAGCATTATTTCATCTCTGATCTTCAAAATAATGCTAAAGGTAATAGCAAAAATCTTGAAGCAGCTCTTGATCAAGCAAGTGAGCAATTCCTTTATGTAGATAATTTAACCCTTATCAAAGCAAGTAAACAGGTGCTGTTAAAGGATAAATGTTTGGATGTAACACCAAACGAGTTCAACTTATTATTGTTATTAATTAATAAAGGGGGAGCTAACGTTAGCAAAGAAGTACTTAGTCAAAAAGGCATAGGCAAAAAGTTTAGAGCAAATGACCGTACGGTTGATGTACATATCAGTAACCTTAGAAAAAAACTGGGGATCGACTCAAAAGACAGAGAAAGAATTAAAACTGTACGTGGTTTAGGTTATCAATATGTTATTTATCCGGATGCATAGCTTACCTGAGGATAAAACTGGGTCGTTACTGTGTCTGTTTTAGTGCCAGCAAAAACACCAAAGCGACTGTTTTTGTCGACAATTTGAACACCAAGTATCAAATAAAAAAGCGTCAGGGGAGCTTGTAAAGTAATCCTATTACGTGCCATATTTATTGGTAACGTGTATGGAAGCTAACCAATGGAAATTATCATGAAGTATCGACATATAATAACGAATTTAGTCTTTATAATTTCTTTTAGTACATACGCTGAACCTGAGCCGCAGCATCTAAAGGATAATCCCAAGTACTCTGCGGAGATTACCGTGCTATCTCATGGTAAACGCTTACCTGCAATCTATTACGGAGCTGAAGGTAAAGGACCACATCCCACAGCTATATTGTTGCATGGTTATCCTGGTAACGAGAAAAACTTAGATGTAGCACAAGGCATGCGAGATGTAGGCTGGAATGTATTGTTTTTTCATTATCGAGGTGCTTGGGGGGCCGAAGGGAATTTCTCTTTTTCTGGTTCGGAACAAGATGTCACTGCTGTAACCAAGTTCTTACAGCAACCCAATATTGCTAAAAAATTTAAAATTAATACTAAGCAAATCTCCTACATAGGACATAGCATGGGAGGACATATGGCTGTTGCAGGCATATTAGATAACCCCGAAGTTAGATGCAGTGTTGTATACGATGGAGCAAATATAGGCATTACATTTAAAAACGACGATATAAAAATTCAGGAACTTTGGGCCTCGTATGCAGACTCCTTATTTATGTTAAGAGGTTGGTCTGGAGAAGTTTCGTCTAAGGAACTTGCTGAGAAAGGAGAGCAATTGAACTTGATTCCTAAAGCCCATAAAATTGCAAATCGACCAATTCTATTTATTCCAGCAGACAGCGAAGTCATCCCAATTACTGAGATAGATGCCGTAGTAAACGCAATGCGTAAAGTAGAAGGTAATCGGGTAAATTACTTACTGATTAATGATGACCATAGTTTCAACAACAGTCGTTCAAAGCTGATTGATGTAACAAGAGAGTTTTTAAATTCCAACTGTCGTTAACGTTGAGTCTATATAGGCTCAACGATAACATTGACTGCTTCTGGCTAACTGAAGAAAGCTCACCGTTGATGTTAACAGAGACACGATAGTTGACTTTTCAGGGCGTGAAGCGGACATAGAGAAAGTTCTTCCAACATACATGACCTTTTTATATTTTAGGTTGATTCTTGCCACATTTTAGGTGTTTTCAGATAAAGGTGAAAACACCGAGGAATAATTAATTTCTGAATATTTCTAGACACTTAAACTTCAATACTATTGATTGTGATTATCACAAAACTTCCAAGATAATGTCATTTTGTTATTCTATGAAGAGTGCGGCAATATCCCTGGTGGTTTGAGTAGGTGAATTACAATCACAATTGGTTAGGCCAACAACGTAAATATTTAAACTTGGAATATAAACACCCATTGATTTGAAACCAAATACGCTACCACCATGCTCTCTTGTTGCTACACTATTAAGGCCTTTTAAATGCCAGCCATAACCATAAGAAATTGGCTCGCCATTATTTAAAGTATACTTGCTAAAAGCCATTTTTATAGTGCTTTGTTTTACTAGTAAATTCTTACCAATAGCTTGTTGCCAAATTAACATATCATCAGCCGTTGACATTAACGAGCCTGATGAATAAGGGATGCTTAAACTCACCATCATTCTATTAGTGTACTTCCCTCGGTTATGGTAACCGTAAGCTCTATTATTTATCACTTCTCTATCGTTAGCGTATCTAGAGTTTTTCATTCCGATAGCTTTAAATATGTATTTTTCAACAAAATCCTCATATGTTTCAGCAGAAACTAGTTCAATAATACGGCCTAAAAGTGCATATCCTGAGTTGTTATACTTAAATTTTTCTCCTGGGCTAAAATCTACAGGTTCATTTTTGAAAAAATCTACCAATTCTTGAGGGGTGTGATCTTTTTTTGCAACGCCCCACAAAGTTTTCATTTTAGTAAAGTCTTTAATACCAGATGTATGAGTTAAGAGATGATGTAAAGTAATGTTTTCACCATTTGGGTAATTAGGTAAATACTTAGCAACCTTATCATTTACATCTAATTTTTCTTGTTCGTGTAATATCAATATGCTCAGCGCTGTAAACTGTTTAGTCATGGAGCCTATTTGAAATACATTGTCAGGCTTCATATCAACATCTAACTCAAGGTTAGCTTTACCGAATGCTTTTCTATAAATAGGCACGCCATTTTTAGCAACTAAGAAAACAGCGCCCGTGTCGTTTAGCGTAAATTTTTCAGTCAGTAAATCATCTATTTCCTTGGTTAATTCATTAGTGTTTGCAACCGAAGTCCCTTGTAAAAAAATAATTGTGATGGTAATAAATACTATTTTTAAAATGTATTTTGAAATCATTATATGCTCTCTTTAATTTAAATTTATATGACACCAATTTAGATACCCAAAAAAACGAGTTTAGATGCAAAATATTTTATTAAAATAAAAAATCAATAAAATCAGATGGTTTCAGGTTGTTTTTTTTGACTGGCATACTGAAATAATAATAATTTAAATTAAAAGCAATATTTTGCATCTAAATCTCATTACCATCGTATCTAAGTAATATAGAATTAAATTTAAACTTAACTAAAGTGAGGAAGAGATGTCTGATTTATGGATACCAATTACAGGTGTTATCTGTTTAACCATTATGATCATTGTAAATGTGATTTCCAGTGTCAAGAATAAAAAAGAAGTTCAACTGACTATTCGCAAGTTATTAGATAAAGGAGAAAGTATCACTCCTGAGTTATTAGATAAATTAGGAACATTCAAGTCAAACAAAGCTATCGACTTACGACGTGGCTTAGCATTGGCAAGCATTGGATTAGCATGTGTTTTTTCGGGATTAATCGTTAATGAAATACGTATTGGGCTTGCGATTGGTATTTTCCCTTTGTTGTTAGGTGGTGCCTTTTTCCTTTGCTGGAAAACAAATCAAGATGCAGAATAAGAAGAACAATTTATAATGGTTGATGACAACACACTCATTGCTCGAATTATCAGCAATGGTGATCAGCACGCTTTTGCTACGCTTATCAAAAAATACCAAGGTGCAATACGCCAATTTCTTCGTCGATTAACCGCTGGAGAACAAGCAACTGCTGATGATATAGCACAAGAAGCTTTTCTAAGAATTTATCAAAAACTAGATACTTTTTTAGGTCAATCTTCTTTTAGTACTTGGGCACATAAAATTGCCTACAATTGCTTTCTAAAATATAAGCAAAAAGTTTATCATCAATATGAAATTGATGGCTTTGATTTCTCTATTCTTGAAGCTAAAGTTGAAGATATAGAGAAGGACTTACTAATAGAACGCTTAATGAATTGTTTAGATATAACCGAACGAACTTGTGTTACTTTATCTGTTAGTGCGGGCATGAGTCATCAAGAAATATCGACTATAACTGAACTCCCTTTGGGGACGGTAAAATCACATATTAACCGAGGAAAGCAGAAGTTAATGGATAAGGTTAATCATCAAAAATAAAGTGATTTTTAATAATTAAGTGCATATAACAAAGATAAAAGGATACACCATGAACACTGACGATGACTCATTTTTAAATTCGTTATTACAATACCATACCCGTTTAGTTGACCAGCAATTTGTTGATAACATTATTAACAATATAAAAGCAAAAAATAAATTTCGATTGAAGGTTATGATTGTAGCAATATTTTTAGCATGCTCATTGGCTATTCCCTTGCTTGGCAGCATAACTGAAGAGTTCGCTTTCCTTAATGCTTTCACATCTTTATCACCTTATATCATTACTTTTTTCTTGCTCTCTGTGCTGGGGTTTTGTGCTTGGTTAACCAATGAAAGCTTTTAAAAAACACTCAAGCACGATTTTTTTGTGTAATGCAAGGAGTCAGCTTTAGGGAGGGCTAAGCGCTTTGGTACTAAAAAGTTTAGCGATCGTCTTTATAAAGTAGATGCACCTTACTTTAAAATGGAACTTGCTTTATAGATAATGTTAGCTTAAAAATTATCCGCAGCCCTCTGGGTTGCCTTGAACAAATTAATACTCTTTGTTACTTAAAGTGCACTTTTAACAACCAAACATTACGTTAAGCACCTCGATATACCAATTTTCCTAGAGCAACAAAACTATAAATTGAAAGTTCAACAGAGCCTAGAGAGGTATGAAAAGTATTATTAAATTAAAATAGCATTTTTAGGCTAGTCGTCGTTATTTACAGAAAAGTTAACGTCATATTTGGCTAGCTGAAGAAGTCTCTAATGATCACTAGCTTAATGTTAACAAAGATACTATATAGTCCTTTCTGTAATTCATTTTTATGACTCGTCTGTGCCCGTTGCTGAAACTTTCTACTATTTGTTTCTTATGCCTGCTGTTAAGCTCATTACAGTCATAGGCAATTAGCCGCTGAAAGGCACCGTTTGCTTTTTTTGTATATGAAAAGAATGGGAGTAAAGCAGCCTTAAAAAAATCAGAGGCTTGCGTAAAATTCGTAGAGTACTGATTTAATACCATCTCTATAAGCGGGAGCTTCACTATATTGCTAGCTGAAGAAGTTTCTAAAGATCATTAGTTTAATGTTAACAAAGATACGAATATAGTTTTATGAATTTAAGTTTGGGGTTGGTCATTGCGCTGATGAAGCAGGAAATTTAGTGATTAAAATCACTTATTAATTATAGATAACGTTAATCATTAATACATCACATACGTTCATTAGGACTAGGTCAAAACAACTAATATATGATTAATTTTTCATCTTATAGCGAATCAATAATTGATAAAGAATAACTTGTATTGGCTAAGGTTTTTTAAAATATAGAACTACACTCATAACATCATGCTTTTATACACGTATTTCTAGATATGCACAAAGTGATAAAAAACAAACAATTTAAATTCAAGAAAAGCATAACTAATACGTTATTTTTGTATTTCTTATTTTTATCCTTAATTACTTTATTTCTTATTTTTGTACTCAGTTCCATCCAAGACTCAGTAATAACTACAACCCCCCTTACCATCGGACTACTCATTTCTTCCGTTGTTGGCATTGTCGTTATTGCCTTTTACCTATCACAGAAAATAACGAAGCCTTTAATACAACTAACTAATGCTGCGAAACAAGAAAATATCAATGAAGATAGCGAACACATTGTTATTAAAGGAGGTCATGAAATTGGTAAACTCACTCAATCATTCAATCAACTAATTGATAATAATAAAGATTATAAGAAATATTTACTTCGTACAACTCAAGAGTCAGAAGCGTATAAAAAGCAACTCGAAGAAAGTAAAAATCAGCTTGAACTCGTTTTAAATACCACCGCTGTAGGTGTTTGGGATTGGCGTATTCTAACAGGAAAAATATTTTGCAATGAAAGCTGGTTCGCAATTGCAGGCTATCATCAAGATGAAATTAAAGGATTTGACATAGAAAGCTGGAAAGAGATGATCCACCCAGATGACTTATCTCTTTCAATGCAAAGTATTGAAAAACATTTTGATGATCCAGATGTACCCTATTCATGTGAATTACGAGTAAAGCATAAAGATGGACATTGGGTGTGGGTTATCGACACAGGGAAACTAGTAGAACGCAATGAACATCGTTTCCCTAGTCGCATGATAGGTACGTTGCTTGATATTACAAAGCTAAAAACAACAGAATTTGAGCTTGCTCGTAGTGAAGCGTTTGCTAGAGGAGTTTTTGATTCAGTCGCGGATGCAATTATTATGTTTGATAGGCATAGCATTATTCAATCGTTTAATCCTGCAGCAGAAAAAATGTATGAGATAAGCTCGTCTGAAATTAAAGGAAAAAACTTTATTCAATTTGTTTCACCAGAAGCGGTAAATGATTATCTTGAAAGTATATCCTTATATATTGAAACTGGAAAGGTTAAGCGCTTTAACCGTCCAATTGAAACGAAAGGATTACGTAGTAATGGCGATGTTTTTGATGTTGAAGTAACGATGACCACGATAAATATTGATGGAGAAGTTTACTTTAATGCCATGTTTAGAGATATAACCCAGAAAAAGCGCGTTGAAATACAGAAACAACAATTAGACCAAGTTACTAAAGTTAAACTCGCTATTACTAGCATAATGTCAGAACCTTGCATTATGAAAAAACGGTTTAATAATGCGATAAAAGAAATTTTCAACCTAACTTCTTTAGGGATAAAAGAGCAAGCTACCGTTATTTTGAGCAATAAAGAAGGGCTAAAAAAGCGTATTTATGCCTACGCCGGTAATCTAGCCCGCGATACAGTGATTAGCCCTGAGTATAGCCAATATATTAGCAATATTAGTCAACAAAGTTATCATAGTGGTCAGCTTATCTATCAAGATAAAAGCTCATTAAAGTATAGTGATATTGCTGAAAAAGAAGGTCTGTTTTTGCTCCCATTACTTAATGCCGAGACTAAAACCCAAGACGTTCTCGGTGTAATTCTACTAGACGTTACCGCGGATCTTGATGACGAACAACGCCAAATATTAGAGGATGTCTCCTTGATTTTTTCATCAGCAATAGTTCGCGAAAACACTCGGATATTAATGAAAAAAGCGTCATTAACAGCACACAAAAATAACAAATTGAAAAGTGAGTTTTTAGCGAGTATGAGCCATGAAATTAGAACACCAATGAATGGTGTTCTAGGTATGTTAGGTTTATTGCTTGATGGTACTTTATCAGCAGAGCAAGAGCATAAAGCGATAATTGCTCAATCAAGTGCCGAATCTCTTTTGTTATTAATTAACGACATTCTTGATTTTTCTAAGGTAGAAGCGGGCAAGTTAGAATTAGAGATTATTGATTTTAATATTCGAGACATGTTGGGTGAATTTGCCGAATCGATGGCACTTACCGCACAGGAAAAAAAGTTAGAAATTATTCTTGATGTCATGCAAATAGAGCATTCAATGGTTAAAGGTGATCCTGGTCGTATTCGTCAAGTATTTACTAATATTGTCGGTAACTCTATTAAATTCACACATGATGGTGAAATAATTATTCGAGCTAAATCTCTAAATCATGTAGGAAATAATTTAGTGTTACATTTTGAAGTAGAAGACACTGGTATCGGTATTCCAGAGGATAAGATAGATAACTTATTTTCGGCTTTTACACAAGTAGATGCGTCAACAACGAGAAAATATGGTGGTACAGGATTAGGGTTATCCATTTCACAAAAATTAGTAGAACTGATGGGCGGCAAAATAAGTGTAAAAAGTGTTGTAGATATAGGCAGTGTT
>Ga0105359_10003074_pt1 | contig 13743 bp, 3 predicted proteins | sample GOMGulsemesocosm_6_FD_83659 | JGI IMG/M metagenome (GOLD analysis project Ga0105359, IMG submission 83659) | Methane-oxidizing microbial communities from mesocosms in the Gulf of Mexico - GOM8C Gulf of Mexico | ecosystem: Environmental > Aquatic > Marine > Cold seeps | place: Gulf of Mexico... | reverse complement strand
TTTACTTTTTTATTGGAAGTGACTGGCAAAACTATACGGGTAAATACCCTAAAGCTGATGTTCTGAACCCTTGGGGAGAAGAGAGACCTAACTGGAATACATTTTGTGGCGATGATAAAGCAGCTATTCAAAATGAACTAACAGGCATCACCAATTTGTTTGATGAAAATGCATACCAGTTTATTGTGTGGATTCCATTACGTTCTCATTCCATAGATTGTGACCGAGGGGAAAGCGAAAATAATTATATTTATAAAAGTGATGACTACGGCAGAAAAACTCCTGAATTCCTCACAGACATTGAGTTAGCTAGTCAGTTAGGGAAATTATTTCCTATGCTAAAGCACCTTAAAAAAGTATCTGGGTATACTTTTTCTGAGGTTGATAATACTTTCAACAAAATTTTCTCGACAGAAATAGACACACCAAGTAAGCGATTGCGTTTTTCGAAACTAACAAGTGAAATACAATGGCAAGGTTCTATAAATGCAAATAATGGAAACGATGAAGCAATAACCAAGTTAGATTATGTTGGAACAGAAGTTTTTTTAGAGTCCGAGTCTCTTAGACGATTGAAGAGTAATGAATTTTGGCCAATTAGCTATGCTAGAAATGAAGCTGGAAAAGAACAAAAAGTATCAGATAAGGCTCAACCTCACTCAGCAACGGTTATACTTGCACAACCTTCAGAGAACAAAGCTAAACTGACTGTTCGCTGGGCTGTATTTCTTCCCCTGGGTGAACAGGATACAAGTGAAGAGAAACAAGTTTATGAAACTCATATTGAAGGGGATCTGAGCTTTGATATCTTTTTGCATGGTTACTTTTTCATCGATGCTGGCCGAGTCGGTATACATGGTAGAAAACACATTGGAACGTTAGCCCATCTAGCGATTGATTCAGAAGATTCAGCAACTCAAGAATGGAATAGATTACTTGCCAATCTAGGCACTTTACCTCAATTACTCATATCTCTTAACCAGGCAGCTTATAAGTTGAAACTTACTCAGTTGCAATTAAAAGAGCTTAGCAGTGGTTTACTTCGATTTTTAAATAGTCCTTTGGGACATAACTGCTTACCTCATGTAACTTCCTCGAACCATTGGGTTTATCAAATTTCTAAAGAGCTTAAGGGGTGGGAATTAATCCCTTCTTCAAAGGCTATAAGAAAACTTCCCTTCCCTAAAAGTGGGGAGTTTGAACGTATATGGAATACATTTCCACACCTCTTCTCTCTTAATGAAGAGCTTGTTTTTATTGATGCCAGCAAACCTAACATTTACGGCCTAGGTGATGCAAGATGGCGAGAGTTTGAATTTGTTGAGTTATTAAAGTCAGTACAAAGTGAAGTTTTTGAATCTTCGAAACTACTAGGTTATCTAAATGAATTTTTGGCTGATTTGAAATTAGAATTAGATATTAAAACTGTTGAAATTCAAACAGCACTTATCCAGATCGCTCAATCAGCACTCAGCAGTACAGAACTATTTAAACTATCAAAAAATCAAAGTACCTTTAAAGAGTTTATTGACTGTATTCTTCCAACCTATCGCTGGTCTGTAAAAGTTGAAAAAGATGAACAAGCTCTATGGAGTATTTTTTCTTCTGTTGAAACCAGTAAACTATTTCTTCCTGCATTTCTTGATAGTGATAACAGTATAAAAACAATGAGCTTTGATGATGCTGATAAGCTTTTCATTGAATTAGGAAAGAAGAAACTAACAGACCATCAGCTATCTAAAGCGACTGATGCTGTTCTCGATTCACTCGATGTAAACGAAAAACAAAGACTAATTAGGCAACATGATAGCTTAAAGCTGTTTATCGCATATATCCCAGGAAGTAATAAACCCTATCGTGAATCAAGCCGCAATTTGAATAGGTTATTACAGAGTCGCAGATTGTACAGTCGGGCTAGTCTTAGTTTAGGTTCATTTTTACTCGGTGAACCTTTACAAGAAGCCTTAAATGATAACGAAGTTGTTTTCATAAACGAAAGAGTTAATCATCAACTATTTAATAAAAAAATTAAGGTTTGTGATACCCAAGCAGTTCTTAATTTATTAGAGAAAAAACCTCAATTAAGTGAAGCAAAAAAAAGAACGACATTAATTTCACAACTAGACATAAACGATAACCTTAGCCCTGAACAGCTTCTATCAATACGTTATCTAATGCATGGTAGTTTATCCGATAACAATATTACCCACGAATTGTGGTCTGTTGGTAGAGATGGTGCTGTTTGGTCAAGGCTACACAAAGAGTGTTTAAGTGATAATGAAAACTGGTCAATATTAGAACACGAGATATCGACCTCACTGAAGTTAAGTAATAATGATAAGAACAGACTGAACTTAAAAGAAGAAAATGCTAATACTGTTATTGCTAAAATTGGTTCAGATATTGAGTTCATTGATTTTGCCAATGTAGTGTCATCTCAAGAAGATGCGGAAGAGGTTTTGAGTCTTATTGAAGATAAAGAGCTTTGGTGCAGACTACCTTTACATCAAGCTATATCCGGAGAACTCAGCTCAATTAATGCTACCTGCTTCTTGGAGTCCAATCTTAACCTACCAAGTGAAATGTATGAAACACTAACATGGATATCATCAGCAAGCTCTAGAGAGGTTCAAAAACAACAGGATGATAATATCCCCAAGGTCGATGCCTACAAAGCAATTGAGTTAGCACTTGGGCTGAATGAACCTTCAAAGTATCAATCATTTATTCTGGATATGCTTGGTAAACTGGATTCTTTTGAACCTATTGTGAATAAGCTAAGGAATAGGTCTTGGTTAGTGGCAGGTGATTTTGCTGTATCACCAAGTATGGTGATTAGTGCTAACAGAGATGAGTGGGTTAAAACAGATCGGTTATGTAAAACAAGCAGCGATATCTTTTTTGCTGACACTATCGAAATCTTCAATACACCTAGCTTTGATGTAATCAAGAGTATTTTAGTATCGAAACATCTTGATATCGCTTGCTTAGCTTTAAAATCAGCGACTAAATTTTCTGACTATTCAATAGGCCAAAGCGAGGTTAGTGGCAAGGCGTTAGAACAGGCAAGTCAGTATATGTCCCTCTTTGAAAAGGCGGGATTAAAAGGTTGGGAATTATTAATTGAGTGCTTTTTAAATATTCAAGAGGGAGCTTTAGGCGAGGACTGGATTAAAGGGCTAGAGCGAAATGTGGACAACCCAGAGAGTATTGTCAATGTTCATGAAGCTTTAATTAAAAAAACGATAAGTACAATAAAAACATCAGAATTGAGAAATGTTCTGTTGAAAATGATCTGTAATCAGAGCTCTCCTCTTCAATATATTGCCAAGTTAAATCTACGCACCGTAAGCGATGAGTTCATTCCTAGTGAGCTATTATGTTATGGCGTCGCTGGAGTATCTAAATCAGCGACACTTCACGATAAAGACTATAAAGCTATTGAACATGTTCTCAAAAGGGATGATGAACTAAAAGCTGCAAACGAAACTTACTTTGAACAAAGTACACATCAAGGCCTAGACCAAAAGTCTATTGCTTCATCTGCAGAGGAGATAAAAAGCTACTTTTCTGATTGGGAACCTTTCATAACCAACAAAACTGCTATAGCAACCGTTTTGGCTTTAATGTCTGGAAACAATGATATAAAGAGAATCTGCGAAGCTTATCTTGGTCAACGCTCGTATAGTAATTTTATAGATGAAATTGGAAAAAACTGGTCAGCTGATGAGTCCGGACACTATTCACAAGTACCCAAATCACTAAAAGAATTTGTATCTAAAGTGAGTTTTAATATTCAGCCTGCTAATGATACAACAACGACTGTCACCTCAATTTTAAACCAAGAGATTGAAGTTAATCTTGAAGAGGATGTTGAGTCAATTTTTGTATGGGATACGACACGGCTATTCTATTCAGAGCCGATTAACTTACAGATACGTAAGTTGCCTGTTATTGAAATGGATGAGTCTCAATTACTTACAATATTAAAAAATAGTGCTGAACTTTTTTTAGCAAAAGTTTATCAACAAAACTTAACGTTAGATCATATTTGGGATGATTTTTCTGGTGCTGAGCAACTCGATATCAGGGCTGCAAAACTCACTGTAATGGACGGAATCGTTTATCAGCTCAAAGAATTACACCTTAAGGATCAAAAACTGTCTGAGTTACTTAAAGACTATGACCATTTAGTTACTTCTGCTGCAGAAAATTATCAAAATGTTGGTGGAAAAGAAAAAGGAGAAATGCTTGAGAAAATTTGCCAACATGTAGAAACCAATACTGTAAAGGTTCAGGTTTTAGCTGCCGTAAAGTATAAAATCGAGCAAGCCCAGTACCATTCTCATAGTGTTCCTTTTGAACTCTTTCAAAATGCCGATGATGCAGTCGTAGAGCTAGAAAAACTAGGTTTTGATGATTTGGAAATTAATCGCCGAGGTATATTTAAAGTTGAAGAAAAACAAGGACGAATAGCATTTTTTAACTGGGGGCGAGAGGTGAATCAATATCGCTCTACTAGGAGTACTGTAGATGGTACCCAATTTGGTTTTAAAACTGACTTACAGAAAATGATTGTCAGAAATCAATCTGACAAAGATGATGGGGTAACAGGTAAATTTGGTTTAGGTTTTAAAAGTTGCCTTTTAGTCTCAGATACACCTCACATTGTTTCTGGAAGGTTAGCAGTTCAAATTGAAGGCGGCCTATTACCATCTGTCAGTACTGAGCATGAAGCACTCTTTGGGTTAGCAAAGGATAAAATGCTCGAAGGCGGGTTAAGGCCAACTATTATTTCACTAGTTCTAAGGAGTGGAATAAATTCTAATGAGGTTTTAAGTCGGTTTACAAAACAAGCAGGCTTACTGACGGTATTTTCTAAACGTATTCATACAATTGAGATTAGTGACCAGCTATTTAATTGGCAGCCTAAAACTAGCGCATTATTCGATGATGTTAGTTTAGGTAGTGTATGTATTCCAACCAAAAAAAGAAATGCTGATGTAAAAGTTGTAGTACTTAATAAATCATCAGGTAGCTTTGTTTTTGGTTTAGGTAATAAAGGATTTAAAGCCCTTAATAGAAACCTGCCCAAGCTATGGAACTTATCTCCTTTAATGGGGGAGTTTAATATTGGCTTTGCTATCAACGCTTCATTTGATGTTGATATTGGCCGTAACCAATTAGCTATATCATCTGAGAAAAATAGTGGTTTATTTGAGTCACTTGGTCGGGATCTTAGTCGCTTCTTGTCGCAACTTTATTTGCAGTGTAAATCTGATTGGAGTGCCGTTAAAGCTGATTGGGATCTTAGTGATGACCTAGAGCTATCAACTTTTTGGGAGAGTATTTGGAATACCCTACTGGGAGGGAATACCAGTAATATACGAGCAATCGAGGGTGACGACGCCGATAGTCATGAGAGCTATACAAATAAGTTGTTTACTTCAGAAGGTGGAATCTTGTCATTCTATCGTTCGTACGAAGCACTCCCATCGGGAATGAAAGGTAGTAAGCCTAGATTAGTCAGTTTAAGGTCTGTTTCTTACCGTGCGGGGGAGCTTTTAAATAATATGTCTAGCCATATTGAAAAGTTACCTGTCATGTCAGAATTATTAGAGGCTAAAAAAATTGTTGGCTTTGAAATAGGTAAATCCTTGTTGGCTCTAGGTGAAGAAGTGATAACTTTGGACCTAGGTGAGCTTATTGAACAAACATTAAAAGATAGGTATCTTTCTCCACCTGCAGCTGAGAAGTTGCATGATGTCTTCAACTCTAACTTTGAGACGGAACTAAAAAAACATAAGGCGACACAAGAACAAGTTGATCAATTCAGAGCTAAGCTGGGTGAATTAAGTATACTTGTAGAAAACGGCTCTCACCGTTCAGTCAAAGAGTCTTTAATTTTTAGAGATGAACGTAATTCTGACGAATCAAAAGTTATAGGTTTTGCTCCAGCTGAATATATAACATCCTCACAATACAGGGATTATACAGAGTTTCTTGAGCTGTGCCGTAGAGATATTACACCTTACAACTTGTCGATACTTTATGGTTGGGTGTGTCGAGCAGAAGTCACTTCAGATACAAATAAACAACAGCTTATTTGTAAATACCTTGTGGATGGAGAACTTGGTGAATATCTCGCAGATAAGATTAAATTAGAGCGAAAACCAAATTGGGTTTTCACTATTGATGTACAGCACCTTAAACATTGGGACTGGAATAAGAAGCAAATAGATTTATTTAGAAATGTACGCATGGTCACTGATGCAGAGATTAATAGTCGCGTAGATGAGCAGCTGAAAAGTGAAGGTAACTCATCCCTTTCAGCAGAAGATTCATTGATGAGAATTTATGATTGGTGGCAATTAAACAAAGCTGAACTTTTACCTGAATATGAAAAGAAAATGTATCCTCAAGGTGTTTTTGATTGGGACTCAATTATAAAGGATGATTTGGAGCAAATAGAGACTAGAAAAGCCTGGCTAAAATTACTTTACTTAGGTTCTTGTCAAACAATCGGCAGAACTAAAGAAGTACAACATAGAAGTGCCGTTAAGTGGTTTGAAGATAACGGTTGGTGGGATGTTTTTGCCGTACCAGACAAGGCCAATGCCAATGCATGGTTTAAAGTAATTGATGAATATTTAGATTACTCTCTTACCAAAGAGCAGTATCGAAATTGGTTACAGCTATTGCCTATTTACCGTTTCTCACGAGACTTGGATGACTATGTCGAGTTACTTTGGAGCTCTGAGAGGTTCTTAGAAAATTTGGATGATTTTTTATCTCCTGGAACCAGCACATCATTGGATGGTACTGGCATGACTGTCCCAGTGCTTAAAGCGACATTAGGGATAGGAACAAATTTTGTATTCAGAGAGCTAATCAGAAATAAGGTACTTGAAGCCGAAAACTTAAAACGTTTCAGCTATGTGCCATCACTAAAAGTAAGGGAATTCTTTTCCAAGCTAGACTGCAAACTGGATGAAAACACATGGGCGCCTTATCAATCAACAACAATTTACGATTTTATTGAGGAGCATTTAGGTGAAGAATACGCGACATTTTCTGATTGTTTTGATATTCCCTTTAGAATTCTAATGAGCACTGAAAACCAAGTGCTAAGAGAAAAGTTGCTGGGGATTGGATTTCATGAGTAGAAATAGGAGTCAAAAATGCCTTTAGAATCCGGCTGTATAGTTGTTCATGAAAAATTCGGGTCAGGTATAGTCGAGTTTGATAAGGGTATAAGTGCCTTGGTTCGATTTGATCATGGGATTGAAGATTGCCTGGCTGAAGATCTTAAGGTTTTAAAAGGTATTCGGCAGTCAATTGAAACTGGTCACTTTGATAATTTAAGAGAAGTTATTGCGAAAAGCCAGGCTATAACGATTAGATCTATAAACGATAGCTGGGGAGTTTTTTCAAAGTCGAGGATATCACTTTTGCCTCATCAGTTATGGGTTTGTCATAAAACATTACGAGAGTGGCCGGTAAATAGGTTGATAGCCGATGATGTTGGGTTAGGTAAAACAATTGAAGCGGGTCTAATTTTATGGCCTTTAATCGCTAAACAAAGAGTTAGAAGGTTACTAGTCCTTACCCCTGCATCTCTAGTTGAACAATGGCAGCAACGCTTAAGGGAAATGTTTGATATAAGATTAACCTTATATACGCCATCGACAGATACGAAGACTACTGATTATTGGAATACTCATCATAAAGTAGTAGCGTCGCTGCCAACACTGAGGAAAGATCTAAACGATAGACACGAAAGGATGCTGGAAGCTGAAGATTGGGATTTACTCATTGTTGACGAAGCGCATCACTTAAACAATCAAGAGCAAGAAGGTGCAACACAAGGATATCGATTTGTAGAAAAGCTTATTGAGAACGAAAAATTTAAATCTAAGCTATTTTTTACAGCAACTCCTCATAGAGGGAAAGATTATGGCTTTTTTGCATTGATGCAATTACTAAGGCCCGATCTTTTTGACCCTAAGGCTAAAGCGAGTTCTCAACGTAAAAATTTGAATAAAGTTGTGATAAGGAACAATAAGCAACTTGTTACAGATATGAACGGCAAAAAGCTATTCAAAAAAGTAATAGTAACTGCAAGAACGTATTGCTTTACGCAAGAAGAACAAAAATTTTATGATCAAATGACTTCTTTTATACAGTCCGGTCAAGCTTATGCGTCGTCATTAAATAGAACTGAACAAAGAACAGTACAATTAGTGCTAATTGCTATGCAAAAATTAGCGTCAAGCTCGGTAGCAGCAATTAAGTCTGCTATAAAAGGGCGAATAGGAAGACTAGCCTTAAACAAAGAACGATTAATCGAGCTAGAAAAAGAAATTACTTATAGAACTAAAGTTCTGTCAGGTTTCGCTGATGATACGAGTAATCCAGACTTAGATGATGATTACATTGCCCTTGAAGCTGAGTATGCAGAAACCCAGGTTAAAGTCTATTTGATGGAAGATGAACTGCCAATGCTCCAAGAATTATTGTCATTGGCAAATGAAGTAAAATCAGAAACTAAAATTGAATCAATAATAGATGTTTTAACTAATAAGTTTAAAGATCGAACCGTTGTATTTTTTACTGAGTATAAATCTACTCAAACACTGTTACTGAATAAGTTACATCAACACTTTGGTCATGGAACTGTTAGCTTTATTAATGGTGACGGCAAGCTAGAGGGGGTTCTAGATGAAAATGGTAACGAAACATCATTAACCATGAACCGTTATGAGGCCGCAAAACAATTCAATCAAGGTAATGTTAGATTCATCATTTGTACTGAAGCAGGAGGCGAGGGCATAGATTTACAAGATAACTGTTATTCAATGATCCATGTCGATTTACCTTGGAATCCTATGAGGCTACATCAACGTGTTGGCCGTTTAAATAGATATGGACAAACAGAGCAGGTTGAAGTTATAAACCTACGAAATCCTGATACGGTTGAGTCAAGAATTTGGAATTTATTAAACAATAAAATCGAAAATGTAATGCGTGCTCTAGGTTCTGCAATGGATGAACCTGAAGACTTAATGCAACTCATTCTTGGTATGACTGATGCTAGAGTGTTTAATGAGTTATTCACTGGTGCTGTAGGTAAGAGTGAAGATAGTCTTGCTAAATGGTTTGACTCCAAAGCAGGCACTTTCGGTGGTGAGTCAGCAATCAAGACGGTAACCGATTTGGTTGGACATGCAGATAAATTTGAGTATGAAAATCTCTCTGAAGTCCCAAGGTTGGATCTAAACGATTTATCTTTATTTTTTGATAGCATGATGAGGTTAAATCATCATAGGTTAGAAGTGAATGATGACGGTTTAATGAGCTTTAAGACACCGAAGAACTGGATTACGTCTTATGGGATAAAAAGGCGTTATAACAACTTGCTTTTCGATCGAACAGATAAAAGAGAGGATGTTGATATATTAGGGGTAGGTCATCCAATTATAGAAAATGCGTTAACTCAAGCTGAAAATTTAGAAGTGAGTTTAGCCGCAACAAAATATTTATTAGATCCTTTATTTATTTATCAGGTTAAAGATCAACTTACGGGCTCAGAGTGTAATGTGACAACATTGATGATAGGTGTGAAACTTGTTGATGGCTTAGTTAACATTTCTACAGGGGAAGAGTTGTTGAATACTTTAAACCAAATTAATGAAAAAATACCAAAAATTAGAGATATTTTGATTGAATCAAGCTTAGATAGCGAAACAGTCTTCAATTTGCAGAAAACCATAGAAGAGTACCTACAAGGAAACATCAATGAAATAGGGAGTATCTACCGCTTACCAACCTTTAACCTTATTTCATTGATTTTACCTGTATAGATTTTTTAAATGTAAGCGAAGTAGCTGTAGGGCAAAAAGGGAACTTAAATAATAAGACTAGTATTATTATTTAATATAAATTAGTTTTATTTTAAATTACTTAGTTTTATTTATGCCCTTTATGCCCTACTTTTGATTCTAGTTAGAAAGGAATGCCTTCTAAATAATCGTATGTATTTGCTGGTATTTTATCTTTTTCATCAGTTAACTCAGTAAAACACCATATACCAGTGTTCTTTGTCGCAATTACACCAGCCCCCTCAATAAAACTGTAAAATATTTTTGAGCTAAAAGGAGAACGGTTGTTGTTAATGCACCAAGTACGGTATCTACGATAAGCTTTTGTTTTAGGCAAAGGTTTTGTTTTATCACCTTTATTTCTTTTGTATACTCCGTTATCTTCATCATTTAACCATGATAAAGCGCTATTACCATCTGTTTTCCACTTTTTGATTGAACTATCATGAATTGGAGAAAGGTATATACCGTTTTCAAGATAATCTTTAACACCATCTAAAGCCCAAGCCAATATCCCAGGCAATTCATTTTCTATTATTAGGTCTTTATACGTATCGTTTCGTTCGTCACTTGGTTTTGCATGTAGAAACTCAATAATTGCCCACCGTCGGTAGAACCCTTCAGTATGATCTTTAGTTATCATGTAATAATTACCGTTGAACCAATTACCCGCTGTAGACGTGAAGTTGAATACTTGGCCATATGGTTGACGAGCATCAATTCGGTCCTCTCCGAGAACAGACTTAAATGCACCTGATGGTATTGGTTTATCATTATCAACTTCTGCAACCAAATTAAGGAGTTTATTCGCTAAACTTGCTTTTTTGTAATCTGAATTTAAATCAGAAGGACTAGTAGTAGAGATATATTGAACAGGTATTATTGCTTGCATTATGTTTAAAATAGTAGATTTCCCTGAACCAGCCTCGCCCATCAGAAAACAAGCGCGTTGAGTACGAAACTGAGCCCCAATTATTGCTAAGCCAAAAAACATTCTTAATTGTCTTATCTGTTCAAGGAAGGTGGTACCAAACGAAAATTTCAGCATATTAAGAAACAAATCCATGGGGCAACTTTTATCAGGACTAATCTCCAGATTGAATCTTAACTTATCTTTAGGAGAGCTTTTTTGGCAAATAAGCTCATTGTTTTTAATCTGATATACTCCTTTAGGTGTGTTAATCCCAATAGTCGCTCTTTCGAAAAAAGCTTCATCTTTAAGAATGTTATATACGCAGTCAGTAATTGCTTTGTAGTCACTTTGCCTTACACACCTTGGGTTGTTAGCATATACTTTACCTATGCTAACAGCGATGTAAGATAACGATATTTCATCCCAAACACCTGTTACTTCATTGTATCTCCAAAGCGAGCCACTTGATCCAACAGGGCTAATTGAACCTAAACTATCAATGAATAAGTCAGCTATTTCTCTATGAGTCAAAGGTCGAGATTTGAGAAATTTCTCGGCTTCCTTTATATCTGAAATTGATTGGTTCGTAACATGGCTTAACTGTTTTCGCAGTTTATTAGTTTCGAGAGGGTGTGAGTCTGTTATCGCTCTTACTATGAAGTCATATGCATCAAAGTTATTATTATTCTTTTCTAGTGAAGAAAACTGTTGTTCTAACAGCTGGTCTTTATTTATATCCATTTTTATTACTTCCTTGTTTCGAAATACCATCCGTTGGTAAATTCGCAAATAATATATACCTATTTAAAGTGAAATCTCCAAAATTTCATAAATATTTTATATTTATGATGATTTGATGGTTGTTTTTTGTTGATGCGTGAGAATGTTGTGTAATATTGTTGGGTGTTGTTGTTTTTAAATGATTTTGTTTTTATTGATGAGCTTTTACGTTGTGTTATTACATGCGATTCGCAAGGGTTTTGTTATTGTTTTGTGTAGTTCGAGTAGAAGTTGATCCTTTCTTGTTTTTATATGCGATTCGCAAGGGTTTGTTGGTTTATGTGAGTTGAGAGAAAGTCGGTGTTTTCTTGTCATTACTAAATAATGTTTATGCTGCTACACATAAAACTCTACTCAATTTAAAAAATATGCAAGTCCATTAATTGATTCAGGCTCATGTCTATTTGATAGCCATAAAGCCATTAACTCGTCATGTCGTCTAATAATCGAACCTGAAAGGTCAAAGCTATCTTGCTTTTCAAATAAGGTACTTAACCCTAGTCTAGGTGCTTGTATAAAAAATTATAATTGGGCAGAGTAAAGCCCAACCAAGCATTCTAAATGTCAGTTCTATAGCTGTAAGGTCTTAATTATTTGATCTTCTAAATAAATGGATTTAATTAATTTTCTGTAATTTATATAAGGTGTTTAATTCTAATTTATATTAATCTAAGACAACATAAAAAATACTTCATAAAAACCGATGCCTTTCATTACGTTACTAGACGATAGAGCCCGTCCTAAAGGCTCAAGGGACCCTTTAGGGTTTGAGCTTGTATGGACACACTTTGGACGTAAAGTTGTTGGTAATCTCACAACTATTACATCATCTTTAGAAAACTTCACTGTTGCTTTGATAGGTTTTCATTGGGCTAATGAATTAGCTGTAAATGTCCCTAAAGACGAAAAACAAAAGGTCGTACGTAGCTATTTTTTACGTTTCGAACAAGTAGCTGCATATCTACGTTACCAACAAAAGTCTAAAGCTATCATGGGGATTAATCGTGTAAGTCAGAGAGTTAGAGATGAACGTAATAAATACCTTAAGGTAGGTATCGAATCTGAAAAACAAATACTCAGTGATCAAGCTAGTTATGGCTTATGGGGGTTGTATTCGGCAGCGATGCGAGACACCGGTCTTATTGTAGGAGCAGAACGTGAATTAACTGATGCTGGAATGCAAATAGTATTAAAGCTAGAAAATATGCTGGATAAATCAGCAATAATTAAGCTATTACAACAAGAATCCGTATCAAAACAAACATTAGAACAGCACTCTAAAGGATTTATGAATGCGATTAAAGACCCAAGAATTAATCAAACCCTACTAGAGTCTTTACTTGCAGGCTCAGGAAGTCATAAACTTCAGATTGACCTATGGGATAACACTCGAAGGTTAATAGAAAAAGGAGCCTTACCTAATAAAAAGCATGAATTGATTGAGTTGTTAAGTGAAGCCGATATTTCCCCCAACTTGAGAATTGAGCTACAGAGAATTAAGAAAATAGAGAGAGTCCTGGTAGCCCTAAATAATATATTTAATTATTGTAGGACTCAACATGGAGTAATATTTTCTGATGTAATAAAAAATATAGAAAAGCAAAACTACGATTTTTCATACCTACCTGAAGATCTAAATGACTTTGAATTCCCACATAATAAAATGATAAATACTGCACTGTTGGCAATGAAATCTAAAGATTACACTACTGTTATCTTGCAGGTATTAGCTTTAAATAAAAAGGTCATGAAACAGCGTAAAGGTGCTCCTTGGGTAGAGGTTGAATCTGGTAAAAAGATTAATGCCTCTATGAAAAGCGAAACGACATCTTTACTTTCAATAGAAAAATTACAAAAGCATTGGGATTATGATTACTTCTTAGGATCGTTTTTGCAAATGGCCCATAGTTATAAAGATGCTCAGGGAGATGAGGTATATACTTATGGATAAAGCATCGGTCACTAATGAATTGTCACACCTATTATCAGGTAAAAAAGTGATAGCTGGCGTGTTTACTACTTTTAATTTTGAACCTGAATTTTTTGAATTAGACGTTATACCAGAACTATTAAGAAAAGGTATTCCATACTCTAGTGATGAACGCGTCAAAATATTTCAAGTAAGGGAGGCTCTAAGAGAATCAAATTTAAAACTAGATGTTTTTTATG
>Ga0105359_10003069_pt1 | contig 13754 bp, 12 predicted proteins | sample GOMGulsemesocosm_6_FD_83659 | JGI IMG/M metagenome (GOLD analysis project Ga0105359, IMG submission 83659) | Methane-oxidizing microbial communities from mesocosms in the Gulf of Mexico - GOM8C Gulf of Mexico | ecosystem: Environmental > Aquatic > Marine > Cold seeps | place: Gulf of Mexico... | reverse complement strand
ATCGCTTGAGTATTCCCACGTTGAATCTGTTTCTAAGCCTGTAACATTGATTTGCGTATTTGACGTAATTAAATCTGTGTTTGAGCTTCCCGTATCTGTATCTAAAGATAAACTTACTGTATCTACAATCAAATCTGGAGATACAAAATTTCTTGGAGATAATGAATCATCATTGAATAAAGATGAACGAGAGTTATTATCTACATTAAAAGATGAAAGCTCTTGATCATTTTCAATTTTTTGGCCCCGTTCGCTTAATTCATAAGATGTTATAGAAGAAGAAGTAGTGTCTAAATCACTTAATACAGTATTACTTTCAAGTATTGGGCTAGAGGCAGTATTTTCAAGGTATTCTAATAATTGAGCATAAGTATTTACTTCATTATGAGTTTCATCAAGATCTACAATGATTATTGTGCTTTCACTTTCATTTAAAAATAAAATTAAATCTGTAAATAATACGTCTTCGCCATTGTCAAAAGTAACGAAAAGGTCGTCATCATTAGGAAGACTATAAGAAACATGTGATAAATAAATAGTATCATCACTATTTATTTGAATATTTTCAATATCTTTTGGGTCATAAAATTTTTCATTACCTTGTGTATCTACAATCTTGATAAAATTACTCATTAGCTATCCTTGTGAATATATACTATATAATATAATATAATTTATTACTTATCTAAGTCTTAATAAGAGCAGTAAAAGTTCATTTAGATAGATGTTTTTTTACATCTTTATGTAACAAAACATATAAATAGATTTGTCGTTTTGTAATATCTTTTAAAATAAGAGATAAGGGAGTAAATTCTTAATCAAAGAATTTTAGATAAAGGGAAAGGAATGATGAGAATTATATTTATTAAGTTTTTTGTAGATCTTTCATAACAATAGTATCTTCAACGTATAAAGTAACATCTTTATTTGTATATTTTTTAAAAACCTTATCGTTAATTTGACTGTTTATGTTTAGTGAATGGGGAATTATAGTTTCTTCAATAGTCATATCTTTAAAAGATGAAACATCTTCATTTTCAATATTTTGTAAGAGCTTTATATCAGAATCAAAATCATTTTTTAATAAGTCTTCAAAACTAAGTTTCGAATAAATTTCCAATTTTGTAGTCTTTTTTATAATTTTTGACATATCAATTTTAGAGGAAACAGATTCTTCTGTAATCTTTAGTTTATTATTAGTATTTATATGTTCATCATTTTGAAATATTAAATCTATAGTTTTATCTTTTTTCATTGAATAACCTTCTCTTATTATTTTACACCCCGAGTGCTTATTTAAACCTTAAGTATTTAACAATTGAACTTATATGTTGTAGTTTAATTACATATTAATTAATACATTCTTATTTATTTTTTTGCGAAAATTATATAATTTTTTTTCAAAGGACTTACAAATAACTTAGATTTAGTTTTAAGATGCGAATATGAAAGCTCTAGAGGTTCATTTTTTCTCCATTGACAATCAAGAAAAGTAATCTCTTTTTTATTATAAGCAATAATATCAATTTCACTTGTTTTATTATTCCACCAACTTGATATTTTAGTCGCTTCATACCCTAAAAATTTAAAAGAGTCTTTTTTAATAATTGTCATAACATATTTTTTGTAGGCTTTATGAACCAGTCTTTTAGAAAAGTCATTCCGTATATATGCAGTAATTGGATAAAAATTGTTTTGTTCAAGTAAAAAACTATAAGGAAAAATATAACAAAACCAAAACTTTGTAAAGTTATCTTTAACATCATAACGGCCAAATTTACTTTTAATAGGGTCGTCGTTAAGAGGAATTTCTTTTTCAATAATCATTAAATCCACAAGTTTCTGAATATAACGAGTTAAAAATGAAGACTTAACATCTATATAAGAAGCAATATCTCCTATTTTATTGTTTCCCATAGAAATTGCATATAAAATCGAACTATAGGTAGAGATATCACTTAATTCATATTTTAACAGTGTAATTGCATCTGTATATAAATGTTTCTTATTTAAGAGAATAAGTTCTTTAACATTAAGTAAAAAGTCTTTTTTTACATCGTATTGCTCTAATAATGCAATGTTGCTTCCAAAACAAGCATATACATACATTAAATCTTTTTTTGGTAAGTCTTTAATTATCTTTGTAATAATAGAATAATCAAGTTCTTCTAACACAATTCTTTTATTGGCATTATCATAAATACTTGTAAACTCTTTTTTACTACTGTGTACAGAACTTGAAAGAATGATTTGTAGGTTTTGTTTTTTTAAGTCTTTTTTCCAGTATTCATAAAATAAGCTCAGCGCATTTTTGTTTATTTTAAGTAAAATATTAAAATCATCCAAAATAATAACTGTTTTTTGTTTCAATTCAACATCAGATAAAAATAAAAGAAAATCACTAAAAGAGCTTATTTTTTTCCTAGAACTAATCTCAAAAAAATTATAAATAAACTTAGAAAGGTTATTGAAATACAGTGTTTCTGATATTTCCGTAAATGAGATATAAAATCTTTTTTTATTTTTACTGTATTCATTAAGTAATACTGTTTTCCCAATATTTTTTCTTGCAAAAAGGCAAATATAACTAGAACTTGCTTTTAAATAATCTTCTTCTAAAAGTGATAATTCTTCCTCTCTAGCCAAAAACATCATGAATCCTTACATAAAAAATGAGAATAATAAAACTATGTTACTAAACATAGTATTAAATTAATATTTAATACGTAAAAATACTTAGCGAAATCTCTTAATATTAACAGTATTTATTTTATATATTGAAGAAGCTTTTACTTCACTAAAGCCATTTTTTTCTAGAACTATTACATCTGCATTATCATATGCAAATTTTTCATCATATTTTTGTTTGTTCATATTTGCGGAGGTAGAATAGCTTATTGAAAATTTTTTAATAAAAGAGTGAAATATATTGTTTTTTGATACTACTCTGTATGAATTTCCATTGGGATAAATAAAAGTAGAAAGTTTTGAGTTTCTTACCATTCTTTTATATTTATTAGGAATTCTTGTATTTTGTTTTAGGATTTTAAAAGAATCTACGGTTTGAAGTATTTTTTGAGTATTGGCTCTTTGTTTTATAAAAGAAAGTTTTTCATCATTTGAGGATGAAAAACCAACCGTTGTATCGGTTTGAACTAAATAAACTAAAGAGCTGTCCATATTATTTTAAAAAATCTTGAAGCGCTTTAACGGTAATGCCATCACTATCATTTGCATGTTTCATAGCTTCTACACAAGCAAGAGCAGCAGTAGCAGTTGTAACATAAGGAACATTCATTTTTAAAACAGATCGTCTAATATTTCTACCATCTTGTTTAACAGATTCTTTTCCATTTGAAGTATTAAATGCAAGTGCAATTTCTCCATTTGTCATTAAATCTGTAATATTTGGTCTACCTTCAGATATTTTAAGAACTTTTTCACACGCTATTCCAGCATTTGTAATTTCTTTATACGTACCTTCAGTAGCAACTACAGTACAACCCATATCTACTAAACCTTGAGCAATTTTAGGAGCAAACTCTTTATCTAAATCACATAAAGAAATAAATACTTTACCTTCCCTAGGTAAATCATTTTTAGCAGCACTTTGTGCTTTTCCATATGACTGTGCAAATGAATTTGAAATACCCATAACTTCTCCCGTTGATTTCATCTCAGGCGTTAAAATCATATCTGAACCAGATAATTTAGCAAAAGGGAAAACCGCTTCTTTAACAGCAACATGGTCTCTTAAAATAGGTTTTAATACGCCATTTCCTTCCCAAACTAAATCAAAGTTATAAGCAGCCAAGGCTTCTCTTAAACTCTCTCCCCACATAACACGAGTAGCAACTTTAGCCAAAGGCATTCCAGTAGCTTTTGATACAAAAGGAACCGTTCTTGAAGCTCTTGGATTAACTTCAATTAAATAAATTTTACCTTTATGAATTGCATATTGAACATTCATCAATCCCACAACCCCTAATTGAAGTGCCATATCTTTTGTTTTACTTTCGAGTTCTTTGATTAAATCATCTGAAATAGAATAAGGAGGAAGAGTACAAGATGAATCCCCTGAATGAACCCCTGCTTCTTCAGTATGCTGCATAATTCCACCAATATAAACTTCTTTGCCATCACAAATACAATCTACATCAAGCTCAATAGCACGGTCTAAGAATCTGTCGATTAACACAGGTGCATCATTTGATACTTCAACAGCTGCGTCCATATATTTGCTTAATTCTTCAGTAGAATAAACAATTCTCATTCCTCTTCCACCAAGTACAAAAGAAGGTCGCACAAGAACTGGATATCCAATACGTTCAGCTATTTGTATAGCTTCACTTAATTCAACCGCCGTACCATTTTCAGGTTGTAATAAACCAACTTTTTCTACAAAAGAAGAGAATTTTTTTCTATCTTCTGCTAAATCAATAACAGCAGCAGTAGTACCAATAATCTTTGCACCAATTTCAGTTAAAGCATTCGCAAGTTTTAAAGGAGTTTGCCCTCCGAAATGTACAATAACACCATCTGGATTTTCTTCTTTAATTACTGCTCTTACATGTTCAAAATCAATAGGTTCAAAATATAAAACGTCAGATGTATCATAATCTGTAGATACTGTTTCAGGGTTACAGTTATACATTATAGTCTTAACCCCTATTTCGTTTAACGCAAAAGAAGCATGTACACAACAATAATCAAACTCAATACCTTGGCCAATTCTATTAGGCCCACCACCAATGATTAATACTTTCTTTTCATCAGATTTTATTTTTTCAAGTTTAGGAAGTTTTGTAATGTTCGTAGTTGAATATAAATAAGGCGTTAAGGCTTCAAATTCAGCTGCACACGTATCTACTTCGTTGTATTCAAATTCAATTCCTAAATCGATTCTAGCCTCATAAACAATGTCTTCTTTTACATTTAATAAAGAAGCAATCATTTTGTCTGAGAAACCATTCGTTTTAGCTTCTCTCATTTTATACTCATCACCTAAAATAGAAGAATCAATTGCTTGTTCAATAGTAAAAATTTCTCTGAATTTACTTAAAAACCAAGGGTCAATAGCACAAAGATCAAATAATTCTTCATTACTTAAACCTTCTCTCATACCTTGCATTAAATATAATAATCGAGATTCATTTGGACGTCTGATTTCTTTTTTAATAAATTCAAAATCAGCTTCAATTTTATCAAAACCGCTAAGCCCCGTTTCTAAAGAAATTAATGCTTTTTGTAAAGATTCATTAAAAGTTCTTCCCATTGCCATAACTTCGCCAACAGATTTCATTGATGTAGTAAGTGTAGAATCTGCCTTAGGAAATTTTTCAAAAGTAAAACGAGGAACTTTTGTAACAATATAATCAATAACTGGTTCAAAAGAAGCTGTTGTTCCTGTTATATCATTTTCTATTTCATCAAGCGTAAAACCAACGGCTAAAAGTGTTGCAACTTTAGCAATAGGATATCCAGTAGCTTTTGAAGCAAGAGCAGAAGATCTTGACACTCTTGGATTCATTTCAATTACAATCATTCTTCCACTTTTAGGACAAATTGAAAATTGTACGTTTGAACCACCAGTATCAACACCAATTTCACGTAAAATCGAAAAAGAAGCATTTCTCATATCTTGGTACTCTTTGTCAGTCAAGGTTAAAGCAGGTGCAACGGTAATAGAATCACCAGTATGTACCCCCATTGGATCAAGGTTTTCAATAGAACATACAATAATACAGTTATCTTTATTATCTCTGATAACCTCCATTTCGTATTCTTTCCAACCAAGCATAGATTCCATAATTTCTATTTCATTAATAGGAGAGGCATCAATACCAGCTTCTGCTAATAGTTTGAATTCGTCCATATTATAAGCAACACCAGATCCACCACCTGCAAGAGTAAATGAAGCTCTAGAAATTACAGGAAAACCAATTTCTTTAGCACGAAGCATAGCTTCTTCAACAGTATAAGCATTTGCACTTTTTGGTAAATCCATACCAATTTTTCGCATAGCTTCATTAAATAAATGTCTGTCTTCACCTTTTTTAATAGCATCAGGATGAGCACCTAAAAATTTAATACCATCAAGCATACCCTTGTCATACATAGAAGTAGCAACATTAAGTGCAGTTTGGCCTCCCATAGTTGGTAAAACAGCATCAATATTTTCTTTTTCTATAATTTTAGCAACAACTTCTTCAGTGATAGGTTCTATATAAGTTTTATCTGCAAACTCTGGGTCTGTCATAATAGTAGCGGGGTTAGAATTAACCAAAACAACTCTGTATCCTAACTCTTTAAGAGTTTTTGTAGCTTGTGTTCCTGAATAGTCAAATTCGCAAGCTTGACCAATAATAATTGGACCAGAACCGATAAGTAAAATGTTTTTTATATCTTCTCTTTTTGGCATAAATAATTCCCTGTGTATTTAGTTAAAATTTGGGAAGTATAGCTAAGAAGTGCTTAAAATATAGTTATGTATGTGAGAAAAAATAAAGATGTTCTTTTAAAAAACATCTTTATAATATTTACTAATTGACTGGTAAATTGAATCTTTTTGTATCAAGAATACCATCTTCATTAAAAGATAAATAATAAAGAATATCTTTTTTAACACTTAAACCTGCTAAGAATCTAAGTGCAAGGTTTGCTTGAAGTGAGCCAATATGCATAACAATAGGACAAGCAATACCATTTGGCTTTCTATCATTGATTTTAAATACTGCTTCATACGATGCTTTTTCAAAGAAACACACTTGTCCATGAAATTCTTCAACAGAACCATAGATCCATGCTTGTTTTTTATTAATACAATATTCATTAATAGCAGCACGCACAGGTAAATTATCTGTAGCATCAATTATTAAGTCAAATTCTAAGCCTCTTTTAGCAAAGTCATCAAAACTCTCTACATAAGCGGTAGCTTTTGTATAAGGACATCGTGAGTGTACTAAGTCTCTTAAAACTTCTGATTTATACTTTCCGTCATCTGCAACGCTAAAACCAATTTGTCTATGAATATTGTGAATACCAACCGTATCAAAATCCACAAAAGCGAATTCTCCAATACCACTAGCACCTAAAGCAATAGCTAAAGTACATCCCAAACCACCCGAACCAATAATTGCTACTTTTTTCCCTTGAAGTGAGTTTTGAACGTCATTTCCCCAAAGTTTAATTTGCCTGTTAAAAAATTCGTCATGTGCTTCCATAGAAATCCTTTATTTGTTTAGTTGTGTAAATACAAGTTTTGCTTCATCTAATAGTTTTTGCGCCTCAGTAAGTTGCTTTAAACCATCTTTATATAGTTTCACACTGTTTTCAAGTGTTATTTCTGGATTACTTAATTTTTCTAATAATTCTTTTGCTTCTTTTATTTTGTCTTCAAAATGTATGTTTTCTTCTGTACTCATATTTTATCCTCTAATATATCTTTTATATAATCTTTAAATTTATCAAGTTCTACTAAAAAAGAATCATGTCCATGAGTGGATTCAATCATTTTATAGCTCACAAGGTCTTCTTTTCCTATCTTTTTCATAATATCGTATATTTCTTTCATTTCTTTAGGAAAAAACAGTATATCATCAGAAAAAGATATCAAATGAAGTTTTGCTTCAACCTTAGAAAAAGAGTCCTCCAACTTATCGCTTCCACGTGCGGCATTAAAGATATTCATCGTTTTACAAATATATAAATACGATAAAGGATCAAAAACTTTTGGAAAGTTGTAGGCATTGTATTCTAAATACCTTTCCACTTCAAAACGCCCAAACAGTTCATATAAACCATCCGTGTCAGTGTACTTACGACCAAATTTTTCATCAAGAGAATTAGGGCCCAAATAAGCAATCAATCCAGCCATTCTTCCAATAGCTAAACCAGGAAGTGAATTGGCTTGTAAATCATCTTTTTCATAGTTTCCATTTTTAAAACCAGGGTCATGACGTATTGCTTCAAAAGCAATTTTATTAGAAGCAATTGCCCAAGGTCTTGTGTAAGCAGTAGTTGCCAAAGGAATAACAATATCAGCAAAAGAACTGTGGTCAATAGAATAACAAATAGCTTGCATTCCACCCATAGAACCTCCAATTACTGCTCGCACATGATAGATATCAAGCATTTTGAATAAACGCATCTGTGCTTTTACAATATCAGAAATAGTAAGTACAGGAAATTTCATTCTGTAAGATTTGTTAGTTGCTGGATCAATACTCATAGGAGAAGTAGAACCAAAACAGGAACCCAAATTATTGGTACAAATTACATAATATTTTAAGGTATCAATGGTTTTGCCATCCCCTATAAAGTTATCCCACCACCCTGCTTTTGCTTCATTGTTATATCGTCCTGCAGCATGATGTGAACCAGAAAGTGCATGACAAATCACGATTATATTAGACTTGTCCTCGTTTAATTCGCCATATGTTTCATATATAATTTCATAATTATCAAGAATCCGTCCACTTTCTAGTTTTAAAGGTTCTTCAAAATGTGCTGTTTTTGTTTCGATTTTCAATATACATCCAAATAATAAATTATTTAATTTTAAATTATTTTATCATAAAGTAGATAAGCTTTCGTAAGGGCATCATTCTTAAAAAGAAGTAGCCAATTAGCTATAGAGATATTTTTATTTCATCTCAATAAAAAGAGGCATTTATGTTTCCAAGTTCAAGCATCTTTTTAAGCATTCTAAATAAGCCCCATTTACTAATTATTAAGAAAATTCTAAAAAGGAGGAAAAAGATTGCTTTCTTTTTATTGTTTTCCTATAATTATATGCATATAATATGCTAAGATACGCCTTTAACAAGAATAAAAGGACAAACTTGATTTTAGAAAACAAAGTAGTATTAATTACAGGGGCAAATGGTGGTTTAGGATTTGAACTGGTTAAAATGTTCTTAGATCAAAATGTAAAAAAAATTTATTGCGCCATCAGAAGTAATAAAGATGCCTCTTCGCTAAAAGCTTTATCTTCAAAAGTTGAAATTATAATTCTTGACATTTCGAAACAAGAAAATATTAAAAACATTGCTTGTAAAATAAAAAATATTGATTTACTTGTAAATAATGCTGGTGCTAATAGCAAGAACAGAGTTTTTGAGAATTCTTCTTTAGATTTTGATGTTAATGTAATAGGAACATTAAATCTAACTAGAGCTTTATCCAAAAAAATTAACAAAAACGGCCTCATTATTAATATCACCTCTATAACAGCATTAATTAATAATCCACTTATTGCTTTATATTCTGCTTCAAAAAGCGCTTTACATTCACTAACACAAGCAATAAGAGCAGAAATGTCTTTACAAGAGATTCATGTATTAGAAGTATTACCGGGCCCTCTTGATACGAATATGACAAAAGGAAGAGAAATGGAAAAAGCCAATCCAAAAGATGTAGCGAATGAAATTTACCTTGCTATAAAAAACAATGAAGAAGAAGTATATCCTGATACTTTTTCTAAAATGATAAAAAACGAATTAGATAAAGATGCAAAAGCTCTTGAAAAACAATTCCAAGAAGTTCTAAAAAACATATAAGAAATAGAAAACATTTTTCTATTTCTTATATTAAAAGCCCCATTATTTTGGACTCAATCCACTTCTCAACATTTATATTTTCCACAATAGCATTTTAAAATCTTATCATACGTTTTGAGTATTTATATAATACAAGATGTTTATTTCTAGGTATTTTAGATAAAATCATTTATGATTAAAACAAAAAACTTACTTTTAAAAAACATTCAAAATCCAAACATTTTTTTTGACATTTTACTTTCAATTCCAAAAGACATTTATTTAGAAAAAATCTTACTTTTATTAAAAAAAGAAAAAGAACTCGATTTTTTTCTTTTAGCAAAAGATGCAATTGACAATAATTATGAAGTCTTTAAACTGGCTTTAGTACTTGATAAACTCGTATTTGTTTCTATCTTAAATACAAGAACAATATTAGAATTATACAAAACACTCTCATACTTACACTATGATTATATAAATCTTAATATAACAGAAAAAATCACTAAAGTATCCCCTACATTTAGTTTAGAGTTATATACCTTAATGAGTAAAGATTGCGAAGAATTTATGGTTTCGTCCTTGAATATTTTATTTATATCACTTTACGAAAAAAATAAACCCTATAAAACAATTCTTGAATTATTTCAAGATAAAAATATTTTCATTATTCAAAGTGCCATGGAAATAAGTGCTCTTATAAGATTATCTCCCAAAGAGACAAAAAGAATATATGAAATATTTATAAGATTAATGAAAACTAAAAACCTTAACTTTGACAAAACAATACTTTCTTCTTCAAATAAAATGAAAAGAAAAAATAGAATTTTTGAGAATATTTTTGAATTATATGCCAAAGATGAACGCCAAGAAATAAAATACTCTTTGTCCAAAATTCTATTATTAAATAAATGCAAAGATCTAAAAAAACCATGGTTTAAATTGTGTTTATTTTCATTAAGCAGTATAAACAAATACAATAAAGAGACTCTTAGAAATATATCTTTTATTCTAAACAATATCATCAATGAAAAACAAGACTATAAAATAATCATAGAATTTTTCAAAGAAGGAATAAAAACAGCACAAATTCAAAATGCTTTTCCAAAAAAAGACTTCTCCTTGTTTATTAAAAATTTTAGTCAAAATCATCCGATACTTTTCAATGAATTTAATAAAGACATCAAAGCATGCATGGATATAGATTTAATAAAGGTTCTTTCTTATTTTCAAATTGAAAATAAACATTAAAAATTTAATCGTAATACTGAATATTTATTTTTTTGATATAATGCAAATATATAATATAAAAAGGCTACAAAATCAAAACAAGAGAAAAAAAAACAGATAATACTGTTAAAGAAGAAAAAAAAGAATTAAAAAAACCATCTGAAATTAAAAAAATTATAGAGAAAAACAGATTCGGTGGATATTATAAAACAAAAAAGCGTTTTATAAACTAAGTAAGAAGAAAGTATTCGTTCTCTTTAGTCAAGTAAATAGAGCTAATATTTTCTATATCTAGATGTAGTATTTTCTTATTTAGGAGACATTAAATCTTATTGTTTCTTTATGTATACAAGAAGACGTTGCAATTGACAAATTAGGATTATTCACTTTTTTTCCAATCTCACAATATGCAATCAAGTCTTTAATTTCAATTTTTAATAAACTTTCCCAAATTTTTATTTGATAAGGGGAATTATTCAACTGAAATTTCACATAATTAATATTCTTAACATTATTAAATATACTAAAAGCCTTTTCTTGAATATCGTCTTCAATTTTTATAAAAGAAGCATTTTTAAATGTCATTTTTAATGAAAATAATGCGTCTTTCTCGTTCTCGTAAAAAGCTATAGAAGAAATTCCTTTTCTCGTTGAAGCTACTAATAAATTGCCCAAAGGTGTAGGCATTAAATTATAATATACAAGTAAATTCTCACCTTGTGTTTTAAAATTACCAGGAGTAATACCATCTGTATTCATAAATAAATCATATAATCTACTAGAGCTAGATAAACCCACTTCATAAGAAGTATCTAAGAGTGATATTTCATTATTACTTAAAATCTCTTTTGCACATTCTAAAGTAATATACTGTAAGTATTTTTTAGGACTTATTCCTATCCATTGTTTAAAGAATTTTTGAAAATGATGAGCATTTAAATTTAAATTTTCTGCCATCTCATTTAGAGAAGGTTGATCTTTAAAATTATTTTTAATAAAATTAATTGTTTTAGATATTCTTTCATAATTAAATTTATAATCCTCATTCATTTTTAACCTTTATTAAACTTTTGAAATTGACAAACCACCATCAACCAACATAGAAGTACCTGTTGAAAAACTCGAAGCATCAGAAGCTAAGAAAAGTGCTGCTTGTGCAATCTCACTGGGATTTGAAAGTCTTTTTTGTGCATGTAAACTTTTTAAAAACTCCACTTCTTCTCTCATTGGTGTTTCAACTCCTCCTGGTAAGATGGAATTAACTCTAATCTCCAAAGAAGCACATTCACTTGCCAGTGCTTTAGTAAGCCCAATTATACCTGCTTTACTAGCAGCATAAGCGCTTAATTGTGTTAAACCTACAGAGTTTCCAACAAAAGAAGAAGTAAAAATAAGTGAAGCACCCTTACTCATAGCTGGTACTTGATATTTCGCTGCTAAAAAGCCACTTGTTAAATTTGTAGCAAGAGTATCATTCCAATCTTTTAAAGAAATATTTTGAATATCATCAACTACTCCAATAGTTCCAGCATTATTAAAAGCGATATCTAAACGCTTATATTTATTAATCGATAAAGATACTAAGTCTTTTGCATATAATTCATCTTGTACATTCCCAGCTAAATAGACAGCATCCCCACCATTATTAATGATTTCAGAAACAAGAGCTTCTAACCTTATCTCCCCTTCTAGCTGCTAAAACAAGTTGCCACCTTAAAATCTAATAAAGTATTTACTGTTTTAAAAAGAAATTTTATCTTTTATTCACATTGAACCTTTCGTTATTTTTATATAATGAATGAGCTATTACTATCATTTTTCTCATAACTGCTATTTGAGCAACTGTTGTATGTTTACCCTTATCTTTTAATCTATTATAAAACTCTTTTAGTCTTTCATTTTTTTGTACCGCTACCATTACTGGCATGAACAATGTTCCTCTACAAATCTTTGATCCTGCTTTTGATATTTTTGTTTTTCCTTTTACTGAAGTCCCTGAGCTTTTTTCTATGGGATCAAGTCCTGATAATGAAACGATTTGCCTTTGGTTTGCATCAGGATATTGAATAAAATGATAGATTAAAATAATTGCAGATATTTGACCTATTCCTGGCATCGTTTGTAGATTTAAAAAAGATTGATATAACTTTTTATCTTTAGAGAGATAAGTAAGTATCTTTTTGATTATTCGTTCTTCTTGTTTTTTTAGAAACTTATATTGTATTTCTAATTCTTTAATTACATAAGAAGAATCGCCTTTTACTTTCAAAGATGATACATGGTTTTTATTTTGTGTTTGTTGCTTGATGATTAACTTATAACAGCTTATAGCTTCTTTTATTGCTTCAACATTATCATTAATGATAGGAATCTTTATATCTTCTTTTCTTGCAGTTACAAGCATTTGTGAGAGCAGTCTTGCATCTTCGATATCATTCTTATTTCTATTCCCTATTGCTTTTGCAAAGTTTGCACTTTTTTTAGGATTTACAATAAAACAATGAAGATTTTTACTGGCACAAAATTTTGTTAATGTAAAAGAGTAGGTACCTGTTGGTTCATAAACGAAAACCAATTTAGGAAACTCTTTTTTATATAGTTTCTTTAACTTTGAGTATAAACTTTTTATTGATTTTATATTATTATCAATAACTATATCAAGATTATTGATTGGTATAAAAACATTAATTGTTGACTTACTTATGTCTAATCCGATAGAATACATACTTGAACCTTTGTATTAATATAAAGAGTTCGTTAGGGTAGGAGTTACTCCTACCTGATAATGTGTTACACCAAATTTAGACTTATAAAATTCGAACTAGATATTATCTGTTCTTGTTGCCACTCAAATTTAAAGTATAACTATCTAACTCGTTATCAAGCTAGTTATTTTTATAACCGCTTTAGTTTTGCACCAATATATTATCTTTCAAACTCTATGCAAATATACTAACATATTCACATAATCTCATTATATAAGTT
>Ga0105359_10003062_pt1 | contig 13762 bp, 10 predicted proteins | sample GOMGulsemesocosm_6_FD_83659 | JGI IMG/M metagenome (GOLD analysis project Ga0105359, IMG submission 83659) | Methane-oxidizing microbial communities from mesocosms in the Gulf of Mexico - GOM8C Gulf of Mexico | ecosystem: Environmental > Aquatic > Marine > Cold seeps | place: Gulf of Mexico... | reverse complement strand
GTAAACGCGCCCCTGGTATCGTTGATTCGATCGACTTCACCCAATATAAATCTGTGGTTGACGTGGTTGAACACGCTTTTAAAAGCTATCCACAACGTCCAGCATTCACTGGCCTAGGGCACACCATTACCTACGGTGAGCTAGATCAATATAGCGCCGCCTTTGCCCACTACCTGCAAACAGCTACTGATTTAAAACCAGGCGATGCTTTTGCCATTCAAATGCCCAATGTGTTGCAATACCCCATCGCAATGTTTGGCGCGTTACGTGCAGGACTGCGAGTAGTCAATACCAATCCACTTTACACCGAACGTGAAATGATTCATCAGTTTAACGACTCGGGCGCCAAAGCGCTTTTATGCATGAATATGTTCGCTAAATCGGTACAAAACATTCAAGCGCAAACCGGGATTAAAACCGTCATTGTCACCTCAATGGCTGATATGGTGCCGGGGCTTAAGCGACTCTTGATTAATGGCGCGATAAAATACGTTAAGAAGATGGTGCCAGAATATGACTTGCCCCATGCATTATCATTTCGCAAGATAATCAACACCCATCTTGGTCAACGTTTTAAGCCAACCCATTTGAAAAACCCAGAGGACACCGTCGTTCTGCAATATACTGGCGGCACCACTGGCGTCTCAAAGGGTGCAGAATTGACCAACGGAAACCTTGTTGCCAACATGCTCCAAGCTGCTTCCATGTTGCAACAACAAGATAGTCAGGGTAATAAGTTAATTGATACCAGCGATGCTGTTGTCGTCGCGCCATTACCGCTCTATCACATCTATTCATTTACCGTGCACTTGATGGCGTTCTTCCATCTGGGTATGCACAGTGTATTAATCGCTAATCCACGCGATACTGAAACTTTTATTAAGGCGATGAAGCCATTTCAGTTAACCGGTATTGTCGGTCTAAATACGCTGTTTGTGTCACTAATGGCCAGCGAAAGCTTCAAAGCATTAGACTTTAGCAAGCTTAAATTTACCCTCTCAGGGGGCACCGCGCTGCTCGAAGATACCGCGATACGCTGGCAAGAAATCACCGGTGCAGGCATTTCGGAAGCTTATGGCCTCACCGAAACCTCACCGGCTGTGTGTATGAACCCGCTCGATGGCTTAGAGAGATTGGGCACCGTGGGTCAAGCGCTGCAAGGCACCGCCGCCAAATGTATCGACGATGAAGGCAATGAAGTCGCCATTGGTGAGCGTGGCGAGCTTTGCATTAGCGGTCCACAGGTAATGAAAGGCTACTGGCAGCAAGAACAGGCAACCAAGGACACCTTTACCGAAGATGGCCGTTGGCTAAAAACGGGTGATGTGGCGATTATCGATCAAGACGGTTACATCTCAATAGTCGACCGCATTAAGGACATGATTATCGTCTCTGGCTTTAATGTTTACCCTAATGAAATTGAAGATGTGCTGTCGACTCACCCCGAAGTCGAAAATTGTGCTGCCATCGGTGTTCCTGACGCGAAAACGGGCGAGACCGTTAAAGTATTTATTGTCGCCAAAGGCGATAAAAAATTATCGTTAGACGAAGTTAAGTCGTTCTGCCGTGAGCGCCTAACCGCCTACAAATTACCGCGTCAGTTGGAGCATCGTGACGAATTACCAATGACCCCAGTTGGCAAGATTTTACGTCGCGAATTACGTTAAACGCTCATTGTTCTCGCAGCGGTTTACGTCGCTGCGAGAACAAATATTGACATTCCCCCCAACGTCATTGGGTTGTGTGGCATTTTTATATTGCTCACCATTGATTAATCTAATAGCAACCTCAATAACCCGCCCTTCTCGACACAATTTTTCGATCTCAATTAACCTTTTCAATATTTTTACTCTATACTTATTAAGGTAATAGTTTGATTGCCCGCCTAAATCATGGCATATGGCAGCGCTTATATTATTTGAATAACCGACTGTTTAGTTATTAGTGGCACGACAGAGTTTGAATAGAGATTGGTTACATGCGTTGCAATGCCCTTGCGTCGTTTTCTTGTTCATGTTTTATCCGTTGCATCCCATGCTTGAGTGTTCGTGCATGGGTAAGGCTTGTGATGGTTAGTTAAGCTGGTTCAAAGCATAGGCGTACAATTTTGTCGTCAAACAATACAAAAGGACTTAATTTTGATTTATGGAATAACGTTAATTTTGCTCAGTTTACTCGCTGTCCCCGCTTTATTGTTGGCAAAAAAGCCTGATGCCAAGGAGATATTAGAGAAGATTGCGCCCTACCAAGGCTGGATTGGCCTTATTTTTTGTTTTTGGGGCATTTGGGGCATCATATCAGCCGTGTTAAATATCAGCATACTGACCAGTTGGCCTATTTGGTGGGTAACATGGTTAGCGAGTAGCGTCATACAAGCAGTGCTAGGCTTCCTTCTGGGTTATAACTTGATCAACAAATTTGTTTTGTCTAAGTCAGAGCAGGGTCGTATCAAGGGCGCAGCATTATTAGCCACATTGACACCGATCCAAAGCACTCTTGGCATGATTGGTATATGTGTTGGTATTTGGACAATTGTAGCTAGTCTATTATTCTTTGGTTAATACCAAAGAGACTTAGTTGACTACTTAATAATGGGGTTAGGTTTGTTTTAACGAATCTAGCCCCATTTTATTGGCAGCAATTCGGATAGGGATATTAAAAAAAGCAAAAAAAAATGGCAAACCCAAAGGTTTACCATTTTAAATATCGATTTTATCTCCAAATTGGAGCTAAAATGTCGCTTCTAATTAAAGAGCTACGATATTGTCTGCTTGCGGGCCTTTTTGACCATCGCTAACAGTAAATTCAACTTTTTGACCTTCGATAAGAGTCTTGAAGCCGTCACCAGAGATTGCGCTAAAGTGAGCGAATACATCTGGACCAGAAGCTTGCTCTAGAAAACCAAAACCTTTAGATTCGTTGAACCACTTAACGGTTCCTTGTACTTTATTTGACATAATAATATCCTGTAATTTTAATGTAGTGCCTTCAAGAGGCTTGAATAGCGTAAAAACAGACTGGAACTTAGAAACTACAGAGCGTGGTATTATTAATAAAACAACGAAATGGAGAATGTAAACAAAAGGCTTTCTTTCTTGCTGATGAGCACTTTATAGAATCTAAAATAAAAGTCAAGGATTGAATATAAATCAAACAACATAAATTCAATGATCAGACCACTTGAATCAGCTAAAAATGGCACTAACAGGCTGTTCAAAAACCAGACAAATATATATACAACTCTCACAAACAACGCATTAACACTTGATTTAACTATTAATAATTTATTTACCCAGTATTACAGGGACGATAATTAATTTGTAATTTCTCATTCAACTGATGCAATAAAAAATATTTATTATTTTTTTTAATATACGAAAAAAATTATTAGATGATTGGTAACAGTTAACTTATGCGCTTGTCATAGTGACATAACTATTCATTATCCTTATAAAAAGAGAGCCACTATATGAAAATTTTCAAGATAATCCTCGTTATTGCTTTCATGACGCTAATAACAGCCTGCACTACCATTCCGTTGAGCACGATGTATAAAATGAGAAACTTTAGTCCATTAACTGTCGATCCACAGCAACTGTTAGTCGCGGTGCGTGTACCAGCGGGAATGAAGGTTCGAGATGGCGATATTGTCATCGACTTTGGTTTTAAAACACCGAAACCAGAGGCAAACTTCAAACATCAGTTTTTGGTACAGGTTAACCCTGACTACCCTATTCCTGAAAAATTAAAGGAAGACATACAAGATAATGAACACATCAGTGTGTTGCAGCGGTCTAAGGAAGATGCCCTAAAGATGATACAAGCTCAACAAGCCGTTAAGGCTTATCGCGAAAATCATGACGATGGCACTGGCAGCTTTGGCTTAAAGATCGAGTCCGCATGTCGCGATGAGGGTTTCTCACAAAAAAACGCCCTACTAAATATCTACATAAAACTTAAAGACGACGAAGATTTCTTTGTCTTTATTCAAGACATGGATCTAACCACGTTAGATAACGGCGATCAAGACGCCTTTGATAAAATCCCACATTGTGACTAACCTTATTAAGTTACAAGAGTAAATACGAAAAACGCTGCGCAGGGCGCCTCTAGTTGAATCCTTTGGGCAGCGTTTGTGATTTCTACTGCGTTATCGAGCCAGCTACACTATATAGACTCTGCCTTGTTAAACTCAAACAACTCGCTGCGAAAAAAAGCTACAAAGATCAACAGACCCTAGGCACCGAAAAATTGCAACAGCAATAGCTGCACAGCCATCTGCTTATTTCATGGTCACCTTACCGCCAATCATCTTAAACGCTGGCGCGCCGCGCACTAGGGTGTCGCGCGCAAATAATTGTTGGCAGTTAGGACAGGTGCAATCGGCGGTAGTGTAGTCGACGCTAATACGCTCTTTAAAGCATTTCACTAAGGCACCTTTGCCGCCTTTGCGGTATTTAAACAACTGTGTCTTGCATTTGGCGCAAAACACATCGACGGTTTTACTCGGGCCTTTCTTATTGGGTTTTGCCATGTTTAGTATTTTATTTAGCGATGTTATGCCAAGTATAACCAAAAAACCCCAGCATGTTGCCATGCTGGGGCGTTCTAAAAAGAGAACAAGAGAGATATTGGTATAATTTAACGCTTACTGTCGAGCATTTGTTGCAGCTTATCTAATTCGTCTGGGGTAAATTCACCGTGCGAAATGAGCTTTAAGATAGCGTCAACATGGCCTTTAAGCACCATGTTATCGCTGGTGAGTTTAAAGCGTTTAACATCGCCTTGGTGATTGCTGACGCTACTATTGTTTACATCATAGACAATGTTGCTGTCTTCACCATCAACAATAATAACGCGTTGGTGCTGACGATGTTGGCGATGCATGCGATCCTGATGGACACGATGCTTCTTCTCTGCCTTAACCATCTGGCGTTCATGTTCACGGTGCTTTTGTTCCATTAATTGTTCACGGCGTTCACTTACCCGCTCTTCCCGCTCACTGTGATGATCATGACGAATGCGCTCGCGGATAACCTTGGCGTGCTCTTTTGACATTAGCTGCTCTAATACTTTTAGCTCTTTAAGCTCACCGAGTGCTTCAAGGCTCTTAAGATCGGCTAAGTCCTTGATGTTTTCAATGGCGCTAAAATCAAAGTCGATATCGGTATTAACCTCATCCCCATCCAATTCCACCACAATGGAATTTAGCATACCGCTATCGCGCATACGCACCATGTTTTTATTAACCGACTGCAATGCACTGCGCACCTTAATTAAGGTTTCACCACTTAAGACATCAAGCTTCTGATTAAGCACCTTCATGTCGGCAATATCTTGGTCAGTTAAGTTAAAGCGATATTGCTGGCCGTCTTCGTCAACCACAACGCGTGTTGTCTTGCCCTGTTTAGCGTTAATCACGATACTACGCTCGACATCACCACTGGTGCGCTCGTCCAGCTCAATTTCACGTTGCTGATCAGGCATCGTCTCTTCGATAAAGATATTCTGTGCATTGACTGGTGCGCTAATCACCAATACCGAGGCCAACAAGCTGCTGATTAATGTTTTAGTAAAAAGAGTCATAATATGTTCCTGTTCTGTGTTGAACCATTGACGATGCTTTGGTTGCCCCGCCAGCGTATTAAAGTAGTTTCTCTACAGGTTAATACAACTGTCGTACCAACTTTTTAAATAAACGTAATTACAATAACTTAGATTAAATTCAGACTGTGTTAGCTTAACATACCCTTGCAAAGGGTCCCGATATCAGGACACAATATCCTGATATCGGAACATACACCACATAGTTAGCTTGGTTTCTATTAGAAACAAGTCATAACTGATTGTTTTTATCTCATAAATATAAACTATTAAGCTGGCGTGATACTTGTATAGTTAACTTTTCCTTACCCTATAAAAGCCAAGGCGCGCATGTCATTAAAACGTTATTTGTTTCTGCTTATCGCACTGTTGATCATCATATTAGCGGTGATCCAGTTAAGCTTCGTCAGCTACATCAAAGGGCAAATAGAACAAGAAGTACAGGGACGCAGCCAGGCGCTGTCTGAGCGAGTGATCGATTTTGTCGCCGAAGGAATTGATCAACCGATACCAGCATCTGAGCAGCCGACGGCCTACACCGTTAATCACAACGACCGACTCGCCGCCTTCTATCACATTAAGATTCATCCCGCGCAGAAACAAATTATAGAGATAAACGATAGCTATTCACTTGAAATTGCCGATAGCAAACCCTTTATCGAACTGATCCCAAAAACACAGAGTGGTCCTGCGCCTCGCTCATTAAAGGCACTATTAAAAGATATAAAGGTGACGCCAATTGATAACGATTCAGGTTTTTCCTTGCTCAGGCAAACCTCCGATGGCATCGAGCAGAAGACTTTCGAGTTTGATCGAAAAGATGCGCTCTCTAGCCACTATTTTAATTATTTATCGCTGTTTATTGCCGCGTTATCATTAATTGCCTTGCTGCTGGCTTATTGGCTGGCTCGTCACATTAGCAAGCCGCTTAGTCAATTGACCGACGGTTTTAAGGCCTTAGAGGATGGTCAACTGGGTGTAACGGTGACTGCTGTCGGTGTCAGCGAAATAAAGAAAACACTTGAGCGGTTTAATCAAATGAGCGAGAAGCTTGAGCAATTGAGCAAGCAAGAACAGCAGTTTATCGCGGCGCAGCACATGGCTGACATAGGTGAGATGACCCGAGGGCTGGCTCATGCACTGCGTAATCCCATCAATACCATCGGTTTATCGCTCGAACAGATGGCCCTACCTAGCCTAAATGATCAACAGCGTCAGCAACTAGCCGTTGGCGCACGAGAAAAAATTGCCAGTATGGACAATACCATTAAGTCATTGTTGACCTTAGCGGCGCAACATCATTTAGAGCCACAAGCACTAAACCTAGTCCATGTGGTGCAAGATATTATTCTCGAGCTAAGCACCACCAGCACCATCGCTATAAATTTTGATAGCGCCACAGCACTGCCTTTCGTTGGGCATGAGAGTGAGCTCAGGGCCATTTTACATAGCGTGATGGTTAATGCGGTGGAAGCGAGTGACTCTTCGGGCGAAGTGGTTATCACCGTTATACCCAGTGATAACACGCTCGATATTTCCATTACAGATAGTGGCAGCGGCCTCGCGCCTGAGATCATCGATATGCTTTTCCAACCGCATATTACGACAAAGCCGGAAGGTGCTGGCATGGGCTTATATATTGCCAGACGTTTGTGCCAGCTCCATTATCAAGGCCAATTATCCATCGAGAATCGGCAAAGCGGCGGTGCCATCGCCAATATCACCCTACATTCAATCATTGAAAGTGAGTAAGCCCATGAGCCAGACAACAATTTTAGTGGTTGAAGATGATCAACAACAGCGCCTGTTGATCGAGAGTATTTTACAAGGGGAATCGTTTACCGTATTTAGCGCCGCCAGCGTCGAAGAAGCGATCATTTTACTCAAGCAGCAACGTATTGAAGTAATCTTCTCCGACTGGAAGCTAGGCCAACTTAGCGGTATCGATCTACTCAATTACGTACGAAAGAACCAACCGGCACTGGGATTTATTATTGCCACCGCTTACGGCACCATCACCCATGCGGTCGAGGCAATGAATTCGGGCGCCGATGATTACCTTGCCAAACCATTTCAACGCCAAGAGCTGCTTTTAACCATCGACAAGGGCCGCAAAGCCTATGCGCTGCGCACGGCAAACCAACAACTAAATGCCGCGCTAATACAACAAGATAATCTGGTGGACTTGATCGGCAATGCACCTTGCATGCAGAAGGTCTTTGAACGGATCAAGCGGGTATCACAAACCAGCGCCACTATTCTCATCAATGGTGAGAGTGGTACCGGAAAAGAATTAGCGGCTAAGGCGCTCCACGACCAGTCCAAGCGCAACGGCGAGTTTATTGCGATTAACTGCGGCGCAATCCCCAGCACTTTAGCCGAAGCAGAGCTCTTTGGCGCGCTAAAAGGCGCCTATACTGGCGCCGATACCGACAAAATAGGTAAAATTGCCGCCGCCGATGGTGGCACCTTATTTCTCGATGAAATAGGCGAACTACCGTTAGAATTACAAGCCAAATTACTGCGCTTCATTCAGGAAGGTACCGTCACCCCATTAGGCGCTCACCAAGAAATAAACGTTGATGTGCGCATTGTGGCGGCAACCCATCGCGATCTCGCATTGATGGCCAGCCAAGGTGAATTCCGTGAAGATCTTTATTATCGCCTCAATGTCGTGCCACTGACCATGCCGACGCTGCGCGAGCGTAGTGAAGATATTCCTCGATTGATTAAGCACTTTTGCCAAATTTATAGTCAACGCTATCATTGCCACGCGCCAGAGATTGAAAAGAGCATCCTTAAACAGCTACTCGATTATCACTGGCCCGGCAACGTGCGTGAGTTAGGTAATCGCATCGAACGTTTTATCTTGCTAGAAGACGCCGACGAATTGGTCAATGGCATGAACTCCGTTCAATCTAACCAACCAGCGAGCGGATTTACCCTGCCCAGCAGCGGGTTAAACTGGGAAGAATTTGAGAAACAATGCTTAAGTGACGCATTACGTCAAAACCAAGGTAATAAAACTCAGGCAGCAAAGTTTTTACAGCTCGGTTACAAGGCATTCCTCTACCGGTTAGAGAAATATCAGCTATGAGGCACCTCCTCTAAATATTATAGACAATAGTTTTTAAACCATAAATATCATTACCTTATTACAATGTGACAGTACGATGTCATATGACATTTTATGGTACAGTCACATTTATGTCGTTGGTTAGGGTGATTTTGTTTGCTTAACTGATGTCATCAATAACGCAACAGGTAATAGACTATGACCTCGCAAACAGACAACAGTGCTACATCACAAGGCAGCGTCACCAGCTCAATTTTTGGCGGCATCAAATTTATCTTTCAGGACGAGGGACAACGCATCGTTGCCTCTAGTGCATTTTTTTCCCCTAAAAAGCACATTGAAGTTAATGGTAAAGAGGTGAGTAAAAGGTATTCTATTAGCGGAAAATCACCCCACCAGTTCACCGTGAATAAACATCAATATGAGGTTGAGATCACATTGGAGAGCACCCTGTTGCATCGCGTGAGCTGTACCCTAATAAAGAATGGTACCCATGTTGAGACGCTACGCTTTAGTTACACCCAGAATAGAAAGGCCTACCTAAAAATCTTCATTGGTTTCTTTCTGTTTGGTGCTATCTCAGGATTTATCGGCTCACAAATTGTGTCGGGGTGGTAATCCATGCAAGTTAACGCATTGGTAATTAAGAATCTGCGCACACAACGCGCTTACACTCAGCAACACTTAGCCGATGCTTGCGCGGTAAGCCTACGCACCATACAGCGCGTCGAACGTTATGGCACAGCGTCGTCAGAAACATTAATGAGCTTAAGCGCAGTATTTGAAGTGAAGAGTCACACGTTAATGGCTGAGCAACAACATCAAGAGGCCATTGCCGAGCCTACCAACAAACTGTTCATATTGTGGATCGTCATAGCGACAGGCATGGGTGGGCTTATTGGTGCACTATTGACCTATTATTGGATCAATTAGCTGAGCGAAGAAATGCTAAACCTTTCGATATATCATCAAGGCATTTTTTGTCGGATCGCCTTGCTGATACAGCCTAGTGCCATCCGACTTAAACCCGTGTTGTTGTAATAATTTATCGAGCTGTGCCAGCGAATAAAAATGACGTAATTCAGCCTGATTATAAGCCCAACTTTCCTGCGTACCCAAGTTAAATACATCGTGAGCCAAGCCAACCATATGCTTCATCTTTTTATTGTTCACATTATGATCGCGCACCACTAAACAGGCCCCCTTGCGCATCACCTCCTTAATACTGCGAATAAATGACGAGCGCAGCGATAGCGGGCAATGATGAAAACCAATAAAGACCGTGACAAGGTCTAGTGAGTCGCGTGCTATGACGCTCATGCTCGGTTGATAGTTATTTAAGCCAATATCATCACCCGCCTTAAACATCTGGCCGCGGTCCACCATATCAGTCGGCGCATAGGTTGCAGGTTTCTCGCTGACAAAGAACCGTGGACCACTAATCTCCAGATGCTCTTCGAGCTCATCGAGATAGCGACCCGTACTACCAATTTCTAAGTAGCCATTAAAGTCTCGTTGCTCACCTAGTAGCTGTAGTGTCTGCTGGGCGATCATCTTTTTCTGTTTATTCAGGGCTGGAATGGCATAGCGAAATGGCGCCAATAGTGAGCTAATATCATCGAGTTGTTGTTGCACCTGAGTATAAATTTGTTGGTCCGATAAGGGTTTGTTGGTTACTTCGCTAATTAAGCGATGAAACTCTTGTTCGGGGAACAAGTGAAACACATTGACTAAAAAACGGTAAAAGTCCTTTTTATGCGGTGAATTGAGGTAAATAAATCGAAAATTACTGTCGGCCCAGCGCTGCTGATTAACCGAATTTGGGCCAGCCAATAGCGAACACGCAGGATGGAATGCACAGACTCCTACTATAGTTTTTAATAACTTACGACGCGATTGTTCCATACTTTGCCTTGTGATTTTTATTTTTGTCCTACACTATAAGATAGCAAACAACCATGGATGTACAAATGCTGTTTAAAATTGGGGTGAAACTACTAAAGTCACTGAGTAAATATTTACTGTTGTTCTCACTCTTCACGGCTGTACTGTGTAGTCTGGTAATTCTTAGTTCCGGTGGCAGTAGCATTCAAACTGACGATCAACTTATTGTTAACGATATCACCCAACTCAATCCGATAACTGTCGCAGAGATTGTCCGGCCAAAGTCTATCGATTCGATAGCGCTGGCGATAACCTCAAGTGAGGGCGCCATTTCAATCGGCGGCGGCCGCTTTAGTCAGGGTGGACAAACAGCCTTTCCAGATAGCCTGCATCTCGATATGCGCGGTTTTAACCAAGTACTGGAACTCAATGTAGAGCAACAATGGGTTAGAGTGCAAAGCGGCATTACTTGGCGCGATCTTCAGCAGATCATCGATCCCCACGATCTCTCGATTAAAATAATGCAGACTTATGCTAACTTTACCGTTGGCGGCTCTGTGAGTGTCAATGTACATGGCCGCTACATTGGAGAAGGTCCACTCGTTCGTTCGGTTATTTCGCTTAAATTAGTACTGGCTAACGGTGACATAGTAATGGCCAGCCCAACACAAAACGCTACCTTATTTTATGGTGTTATTGGTGGCTATGGCGGCTTAGCGGTGATTGCCGAGGTCACCTTACAATTAGTGCCAAACATCAAAGTTGCTCGCACCACGTCGACTATGACCTTGGCTGATTATGCCGAACACTTCAAGGATAACGTGCGCGACAACCCAGACATGGTGTTTCATAATGCCGATATTTATCCACCAGATTTTGAGCAAATTAGAAACGTTAGCTGGCATAAAACCGACCAAGCCTTAACCGAAAACCAGCGGCTTAACCCCAAAGAGAAAGTATATGGTTGGCAACCAAAGGCCGCTGACTTTGTCGCTCAATATGATATTGGTAAGTGGGCGCGTCAGCATATTATCGATCCCTACATTTATGCCGACGATGCGGTATATTGGCGTAATTTTGAGGCTAGCTATGATGTCAATGAACTAGAACCAGACGATCGCTTAACCACGACCTACGCCTTACGAGAGTATTTTGTGCCGGTTGAAAATTTCGATAGTTTTGCGGCTAAAATGAAGGAGATATTTACTCGCAATCAGGCCAATATAGTTAACGTATCGGTGCGACACGCGCTGCCTGATCCCGGCACCCTGCTAGCGTGGGCGGATAGTGAAGTCTTCGCCTTTGTGGTTTATTACCGTCAGGGCACTAGCCTCAGTGCGCAATTACAGGTAAAACGATGGAGCGCTGAAATGATCGATGCAGTCATCTCAGAGCGAGGCAGTTATTACCTGCCGTATCAACTGCATGCATCGACGGCACAATTCAAACGGGCATACCCACGCGCCGATCAATACTTTGCATTAAAGGATCTTATCGATCCTAACAATCGTTTTCGCAACAAGCTATGGCAGATCCACTACCCTAAAAACCAAGCGGAATTTAGCGTAGAAAAGGACAGTATTGCCCAGTACTACCGCAATGAGGGGCAGACTCTGTTAACGATTCCCGAATGGTATTTGGTGTTTAACCCATTAGAGTATGCAAATTTTTTAGACGCTGGCAATAATCCCAGCGACTTCCCATTTTTTGCCAGCATCGATCAATATTGGCAACTGTATGACAATGTCACTGAATTGGCTGGGCACAAATATGCCAACAACGACGAGTACATGACCATGCTGCAGGTAATTGGCATCTCGACCACCATCGAATATATGTACAAAGGAGCCTATGAGAATACGCTAGGCCGTTTTACACGTTGGACCGCCGATAACCCAACCCCTGAAGATGACATCATTGCGGCAGCGCATCGCGCGTACAGCAAGCTGATTTTTGATCAGGCGTGGTACGAGTTTGATTTTGGTATATGGGTTACTAAGATATGGTCTGAACCGGATTTCTTTGGTCATAACTTCATTCGTAAGCTCGAACGCAAACTGATATTTAGCCTAGAATTTGGTTTCAAGAAAGTGTATGCAGCAGCAATAGAATATGCCGCCAAAAGTAGTTATCAAGCGAGTGACGGTAAAATTTACCTAACTGCTCACAGCAACTATGCGCTAACACCGCAACAATTAGCCCCTGCCGAAATTATAGCGAGCACTGGTAACAAACTGTTATTGTCAGCGCCACGTTGGGGCGGTTTTAGCACGCTAATCCCCAAAATTTCGCGCTTGGGCATCAGTTTCGAGGATATCTCTGGCAATCAGTTGATTGCTATCTCTTATCTCACCAACACCGATAAGCCTTTTATGCCAAGCATCGGCGATCATTTATTTGATTCGAAGATGGTCTCGCTAACGAGCGTTAAGCGGGTTGTTTATCAGGTTAAGGTGACTGATTTAGCCAATTTTATTAATGAAGTAAACCGAAATGGTCATGATATTGAGCATATTTATGATTATTAGAGTGCGCCGCAAGCATTGAACCCTGCGGCGCAAAGCGTGTTACTCGGTGCCACCCACGGTAATTTGGTCTAGCTTAAGGCTCGGCTGGCCCACGCCAACAGGCACGCTTTGACCGTCTTTACCACAAACCCCGACGCCTGGATCGAGTGCGAGATCGTTACCAACCATCGAAATCTGTTGCATCGCTTCGCTGCCACTGCCGATTAATGTCGCGCCCTTGATCGCCTGGCCGATTTCGCCATTCTTAATTAAGTAAGCCTCTGAGGCTGAGAACACGAATTTCCCTGAGGTGATATCTACCTGACCTCCACCAAAGTTTGGTGCGTAGATGCCATTCTCAATGCTAGAAATCATATCCTTGGGTGAACTTTCGCCCGCCAACATGAAGGTGTTGGTCATGCGCGGAATTGGCAATGATGCATAAGACTCGCGGCGGCCGTTACCGGTGCTTACTGTATCCATTAAGTGAGCGTTATGCTTATCAAACATATAGCCTTTTAAGATACCATCTTCGATTAATACATTACGCTGACCCGGTACTCCTTCATCATCGATGCTAATCGAACCACGACGATCGGCCATGCTACCATCATCAATAATAGTACATAACGGCGACGCTACTTGCTGACCAATTTTTCCGCTAAATGCCGAAGACCCTTTGCGATTAAAG